>Ga0209123_1002808_pt1 | contig 14058 bp, 13 predicted proteins | sample BarGraIncu00431A_FD_184500 | JGI IMG/M metagenome (GOLD analysis project Ga0209123, IMG submission 184500) | Arctic peat soil microbial communities from Barrow, Alaska, USA - Barrow Graham LP Incubations 004-31A (SPAdes) (version 2) | ecosystem: Environmental > Terrestrial > Soil > Wetlands >...
GGTAGCTCCTTTTCGATTTGTTGCATTTCTGCCTTAACAGCATCGGATACGGCAACAGTATTTGTTCCTGACTGCTTCAACACCGAAACGACGACCGATGGCACGCCAGCTGTCCTAGCAAAGGTACGTTCTTCTTCATAGGAATCTCGAACCTCAGCTACATCCCGTAATAACACGACTTGATTTTTTTGCGTACTGACGGCAATGCTACCAACTTCATCGACGGTTTTAAATTGTCCCAGTGTCCGTACAACTATTTCATAACCTTGTTCTTGTAAATAACCACCTGGCGTATTGGCGTTGGCACTGTTCACAATACTAATAATTTGGTCTAATGTCAGACCGTACGCATCGAGTTTACGAGGATCTATTTTCACTTGAATTTCACGGGCGCTTCCTCCGTAAATTGCCACGTTGCCAACACCATCTAATTGTTGTAAACGTTGCTTTACGATATCATCAGCCATTTTACGAATTTCACCTCGCGGTCGTTGGCTGGAGGAAAGACTATAAAAAACAACTGGCGATGCAGTGATATCATAGCGCTGAGTCACTGGTTCTTTAATTTGATCTGGCAGATTTTTGCGGATACCGCCAACTTTCTCTCGAACGTCAGCCGCTGCCATGCGCGGATCGGTACCCAGTACAAATTCAATGGTTACCTGGGACATGCCTGCCCGTGAGATGGAAGTAATGGTCTTGATGCCCGCAACGGCGCTAGCGGCATCTTCAATGGGTTTGGCAACTAAACTTTCCATTTCTTCAGGCGAAGCCCCGGTCCAAAGTACTTGTACAGAAACTAAGGGGAACTCTACGTCTGGCATTAAGTCAATACCGAGACGAGGCAGTGATGATAGACCGAATACGACGAGTACAAGCACTAACATAGTCGTGAAAACCGGTCTATGGATAAATACCTTTAAAAAGCTCATATTTGACCAGCCTCCCGAGTGGCTGTAACCTGGACTTTTGATCCATCACGGATGGTATTTTGACCTTTCACAACAATTAAGTCACCAAGATTTAAACCAGAGAGTACTTCTGCTACACCATTTCCGATGTATCCCAATCGGAGCTTGCGTTGCACGACCTGATCCCCTGTCACAACAAAGACTGTTTGTTGATCCTCAAACAAAACCAATGCGGATTCAGGAACGACGAGAGCATTGTTGATTTCTTTACCTTTAGCCATGACTTTAGCAGTAAGACCTGAGAGTAAAGTACCTAAACCGTTATCTATACTGACTTCTAAAGTAAATGTACGAGCCGGGACCGCTGCTGCTGGTGCAATTTTAGTAATTTTACCAGTAAAGGGTTGGTCGGACAACGCTTCAATCAATACTTGAGCACTATCACCTAATTTGACTTGCGTGATCTGACCTTCGCCCACTGTTGCTTTGGCCAGCATGATGCTTGTATCTGCAATCGTAAAGATAGCCGTGCCGGCTTTCGCATAATCTCCGGCTTGTAAATAACGAGTCATAACAATACCAGCGTGGGGAGTAACTACGTCGGTGAAGCCTAAGCGAGATTGTTGGTAACCTAAGTTACCTTGGCTTGCCCGCAGTTGGCCCTCTAAACTAGCAACTTTGGCCATACTGGCTTCATATTGTTGCTGGGATACACCACCTTGTTCGACTAGTCTTTTATTTCTCGCCAAATCTGACTTGGCTTGAGCTAAGTCAGCACTGGTAGACGACAGTGTGCCTTGAGCTTGGTTCACTTGTGCGGAAAATTCAATGTTTTCCAAATTGGCGATCACTTGACCGGCTGATACTTTTTGTGCCTCATCAGTGAATAATGTCTCGATACGGCCATCCACTTTGGGACTGATGTCTGAACGCCATATAGGATCGAGGGAAGCCGTAAAAGTCAGTACGGGTGTGATATTCTTATTAAAGGCTGGCATTACCTCGACGGTCAAAGTTCTGCCGCGCGTCATCGCCGCCGCTTTGTCTTTTGCAGCGCTCATATTGGTGTAAATACGAAAACCAATGAATACCATGATGACAACAGTTATAATAGCAATAATATACAGTATTTTTTTTCGTTTCACTTCGGTCACTCCTTATTAATTTAGTGGTCTATGTTATTTGTAGTACCAATTTTCAGCTGACGGACTTGTCAAATTCTAATCGATAACTAAGTTTACTTAATTCTACATGGATTAAAATTTTCCTGTAATTGATAACCATTTATTTTAAAAAACTAAATTGTCACATTATGCGTCAAATTATTACTGATTACAATGATTTATACAGATAAATATGTTGAATATATGTATAATTATTAAGGAAAGTGGTTATGCTATTGTTGTATAACTTAAATTTAAATTTTATTATAAAAATGATTGTCTTAACTATTTATTTTTTAATAGCAGGAAGTGTCAGTTTTACATAGAATAATAAATAAATGTCGGCAAAAAAGGTTTTTATTGTAACGGAATTTTTAATGATACCCCATAAAAGAGGTGATGACTATTAAATCGATATTATTACATACAGTCACTGAAGGTATGATTTTAGCACAAGACGTCGTTGATAACTATGGCAGAATCTTAATAGCATCAGGGATACCGTTAAGCCAGGAATTATTAAAATTACTAAAAAAGCATAAAGTTATTTCGGTAGTCATACGTAGCCTCCAATCCGGCAATGCTGAATATGATCATAATGATCATATTCAGAAGACGCAAGATGTTGCGAGTATGGAGACTCGCCAGAAATTAATCTCTACTGTTAAAGAAGCTTTTTGTAAATCGAATGGCTTAGTTCACCACCTAGCAGAGATACAGTCTTATGTAGAAGATGTGGTACATACGTTAACAAACCGTAAAAATGTATTATTGTATTTACAGGATATAGATTATGCTAGTGATTATTTGTTTATACATAGTGTTAATGTCGGGTTATTTTCTATTGTTATTGGTAACGCTATGAATTTGCCCCATGATGAATTATGTTTGCTCGGAATGGGGGGATTGTTGCACGATTTCGGTAAAACAAAAATTTCACCAGAAATCCTTAATAAGCAAAGCCAGTTAACCCTTGCTGAGTTTAATGAAATCAAAGAACATGCTTCTGTTGGCTATAAAATGCTAAAAGCTGATTCCAAGCTAGATTATCGCATTATGTTTATGGCCTTACAGCACCATGAACGGTGTAATGGCAGTGGTTATCCGTGGGGTATTTCAAATCACAAAATACATCATCTCGCACGGATTGTTGCCGTAGCCGATGTTTATGATGCGCTGACTACGGATCGGGTGTATCGCTCCCGCCTCACGACCTTTGCCGCAGTGCAAATGATAAACGAGGGGAATAGAATTCATTTTGATCCTCATGTTATTGAAGCCTTTAATAAGGTTGCTATACCCTATCATATTGGGTGCAGTGTTACACTTAATCATGGGATAAATGGTAAGGTAGTAGGACTAAATAGTATCAATCTATTGAGACCGTTAATTTCTACGGAGCAAGGTATGGTTAACTTATTACATGAACCTGAGATGAATATAACAGCCGTAAAATAGTAAAGAAAACTTGGTTTACGCCAAGTTTTCTTTACTGTTTTCCACCTTCCTGTAAACATAAATGATTGAAGCTGAATACTATACAGTAGAGTATGGTTAAAAGGAGGTGGTTATGGTGGAATTGCAGAACTTCCACCTGGTATCCTTTCAGGGTATTGAGTTTAATAGGGTACTGATTTTAATGGAACTCCAAAATAATTATATAAGTCAATTATATAAACGGATAGATTCATTAAGTGTTGATTTTAATGTGTCTCATCATCTAGAGTTCAAAGAATTCATAGTGCATTTCAATTTGTTCGTGCAAAATCATGCCCGTAGTGAAGGATTTTGCAATGCTATGGAGACAATACAGGTTTATAATTATAATTTATTAGATAAACTGCTGAACAGTGAAGTACTGGCTGCTGCTGAAGAATTAGAAACAGCCATTGTATATTTAGAAATGCTGGTGACTCAATCTCAAACAAGAACAAATCCTCAATTGATATTGTTAAATCAGAGTATTAGTATTTTAGAAGAAACTCAATTGAAAATTATAGAATTTTTAGAAGGGTTAGTACTACTTTTTCGCCAGACATACCTAGAAAATTAAAAATTTAAAAGGATTTTTAGTGATTATAGTGAAATATGTACATATATGTTATAAAGACATATTTTCTAGACAGAAATTATGTCTTTTCTTACAAGTATTAGTTAAAAGGAGACAAACTATGGATGTAGACAGTTTACGTAATTTATTACAAGAATTCCATGCGAGTCGCTTATCATTAGATGAGACATTAAATACTTTGAAAATGTTGCCTTATGAAGAGTTGGATTTTGCAAAAATTGATCACCACCGTATGATGCGTCAAGGATTTCCCGAGGTGGTTTTTTGCTTGGGTAAAACCGTGGCACAAGTAGCGACGATTATGCAGCACCTAGCAATGTATAATAAAAATATTTTAGGGACGCGGGCTACAATGGATATGTTTATCGCAGTGAAAGCCGTGGTGCCTGAAGCACAGTATATTGAAATTGCTAATATTATTATTGTTAAACGTGATATGGTAGAGCCTGATGACAAGCGGGTAGTGCTTGTACTGACGGCGGGTACTAGTGATATTCCAGCAGCTGAGGAAGCCGCTGTTACCGCAGAGGTTATGGGTAATAAGGTTCAACGTATATATGATGTTGGTGTGGCCGGTATTCATCGTTTGTTTGCCCATCAACAAAGTATTCAAGATGCGAATGTTATTATTGTCGCGGCCGGCATGGAGGGAGCACTCGTCAGTGTGGTCGGTGGTATGGTTGCCAAACCTGTTATTGCCTTGCCAACGAGTGTTGGTTATGGTGCTAGTTTTGGCGGACTGGCAGCACTACTGAGTATGCTCAATAGTTGTGCGGCTGGGGTATCCGTTGTTAATATTGATAATGGTTTTGGTGCAGGGCGTTTAGCCAGTATCATTAATAAAATGAGGTGACATTATGAAGGTTATGTATTTGGATTGTTTCGCCGGTATTAGCGGCAATATGCTGTTGGGAGCATTAATAGATGCAGGACTTCCAGAAGATGTATTGCGAGAGCAGTTATCCGCATTACATCTACATGGTTATGATTTGATTGTTAAAGAAGTCGTCAAATGTGGCATCCATGCCGTATATGTAGACGTAAAACTGACTCATGGTCATGATCATCATCATCGCCATTTAGTAGATATTATTAAGATTATTGATAACTCTCATTTGGATAAAAAAGTAAAAGAAGAGAGCAAGCAGATATTTTTGCTTTTGGCCCAAGCGGAAGCCAAAGTTCATGGTACAACAGTTGATGTCATTCATTTTCATGAAGTGGGCGCTGTTGATGCAATTATCGATATTGTGGGGACAGTTTTTGGACTTAATTACCTAGGAATTGAGGCTATTTATACATCAAAGCTACATGTCGGCAGTGGTTTTGTCCAGTGCGCTCATGGATTGATGCCAATACCAGCACCAGCGACCGCTGAACTATTAAAGAGTATCCCTTATTATACTGGGGACATTTCCAAAGAACTCGTAACGCCTACGGGGGCAGCGGTTATTGCCGCCTTAGGTAGTGGGTACGGGGTAATGCCTGAACAATTTATCAGTCACTCCATTAGTTATGGTGCCGGAACATGGGATTTAGATATTCCCAATGTGCTAAGAATGCATGTAGGGGAAATGGTAGCAACGAACGTCGCCAATGAAACGATAGTCATCGAAGCCAATATTGACGACCTAAATCCGCAAGTTTATCCTTATGTCATGGATAAGCTACTAGGAATAGGCGTATTTGACGTTTGGTTAACGCCCATCATTATGAAAAAAAACCGCTCGGCGACCCTGTTATCTGTATTATTGAATAGCCAATTACTTGAACAAGTCACTATAATCTTGTTTGAGGAAACCACAACCATTGGTTTACGTCATTTTGTAGTTCAACGAACCATAGCGTCACGAGAAATGTTAAATGTCACCGCTCCTTGGGGACAGGCTAGTGTTAAAGTCAGTTCATATAATGGTAAATTATGTAGTATTACTCCGGAATATGAGGATTGTAAACGATTGGCAATGCAGCAAGATATTCCCCTCAAAGAAGTACAACAAACTGTGTTAGAATTAGCACGTATTTATAATAACAAAGAGTGAGAAGAATAATATGAGGAGTGTAGAAGTATGAAAGCAGTAGTGTTGTTATCTGGCGGTCTGGACTCAACAGTATGTATGGCTGTAGCCGAAAGTCAGGGTTATGAACTTTTCCCCATAAGTTTTAATTACAATCAACGTCATGACCGTGAACTACAAAGTGCCAGCAGTATCGCAACGTATTATAAGGCGACCAAGCATATTGTGATTAACACCAATATGGATGCGATTGGTGGCAGCGCTTTAACTGACAATAAGATCTCTGTGCCCGTCGGTGACGCGGCTCACCATGATATTCCAATTACATATGTTCCAGCTAGAAATTTAATTTTTCTAAGTTATGCGTTAGGGTATGCGGAAGTCACTGGTGCGGACCATATTTTTATTGGTGTGAATGCTCTTGACTATTCAGGTTATCCTGATTGCCGCCCTGAATTCATAGAGCTATTTCAACACTTAGCCAATTATAGTACCAAAGCTGGCGTCGAGGATCACAGACAGATAGTAATAGAAACGCCCTTATTACAGTTGAGCAAAAAGGATATTGTATTATTAGGCAGTAAGCTACATGCCCCACTAGAAATGACCACCAGTTGTTATAACGGTGGTCAAAGGGCCTGTGGACAATGTGATAGTTGTATCCTCAGACTAAAAGGTTTCGCCGATGCAGGTATTATTGACCCAATTTTATATGAAGTGAGGAGGTAGGAAATTTGAAAGATGTGCAAAGTATATCTGATAACAGGGGTATCGCGATTCAAAATGTAGGTGTCAGTGATGTACATTTACCTTTTCTGATAAAAACCAAGGCCGGTTCGTTTCAATCAGTGCTAGCAAAAATCAACCTGACTGTGGATTTGCCGAAAGAATATAAAGGCACTCATATGAGTCGGTTTATTGAAATTTTGAGTGAGTGGAGCCAGAAACCAGTTTCCAGTCGTGAAATGGAATCTATTTTGACGGAGACCATTAATAAACTGGATGCTGACTTCGCACAGATGGATATTCAGTTTAAATATTTTATTGAAAAATTTGCACCAGTAAGTGGGCTGAAGAGTATGCTTGATGTTGATTGCATTTTTTCTGCTAAATTAACAAAAAATCAGCCTTTAGAGTTTATTTTATGTGTAAATGTTCCTTTCACCTCATTATGTCCTTGTAGTAAAGAAATTTCAGCATATGGGGCCCATAATCAAAGGGGATTAATGAAGGTGAAAATTCAATATCATAGCGGGAAATTCATTTGGATTGAAGATTTAGTGACGTTAATGGAAGCGGAAGGTAGTTGCCCTGTATATCCCCTACTTAAGCGTGAAGATGAAAAATATGTGACAGAATATGCCTATGAAAATGCGAAATTTGTTGAGGATGTATTACGAGATTTAGTACTTTCATTACGGCAGCAAACTTATATTAGCTGGTTTGAGATACAATGTGAAAATTATGAATCAATTCATAATCACAGTGCTTATGCCAGACATGTAGAATATGTAAAGTAATTACCATCCAATAAATTACAGTGACCAGGGCTTAATTTATTTACTAGGGCAAAAAATTGCTAAAAACAAACATACATGTTAGCATATGAGTTTAAGGTGTGTTATAGAGTGGGTTTCTCAAGATAAGCCATCTTAATGGAGTGAGTCTATTAATCTTCGAACAAACTCGTATAGGGGAGTTGCTTTTATGAAATATTTAATCATAAATGCTGATGATTTTGGCTTGCATGAAACAGTGAATTTGGGAATTATGAAAGGACATACCGCAGGTTTTATTACGAGTACGACAATTATGGCGAGCGGAAAAGCCTTTGAGCATGCCGTAACATTGGCAGCCACCTATCCACAGCTAGGAATTGGCGTGCATTTAACATTGGTAGGGGCGAATACCGTATGTGCGCCTGAAACAGTAAAGTCGTTGGTGGATCATGCAGGATGTTTAGCACCTGGGTATCCTCAGTTTTTATTACGGTATCTATTAGGTCAAATACAGCTTTCTGATATTCACAGAGAATTTACAGCACAAGTACAAAAAGTTGTTGACAGTGGGATACATATTACTCATTTAGATAGCCATCAGCATATGCATATCGTACCCGGCATCATTGCCATTACCATAGATATTGCCAAAAAATTTGGCATTAAAGCAGTACGTATTCCTGCGGAACCTTATTTTTTTCTGGGCGGTTATCCCTGTTCGGCTAAACGTGTTATTGCTCGCGCTGGCTTAACATGTTTAGCTCAGTTGGCTGGTCGCAAAATTAAAAGATGTGGGATGGTTATGCCCCAACATTTTTTTGGTATGCTGGCTGGGGGTAATATGCGTGAAGAATTTTTACTTGCGATTATTGACTCATTACCTGACGGTATATCAGAAATTATGATGCATCCGGGAAGCAATAATGAAGTATTAAATAATAGTTATCATTGGAATTATCATGGGCAGGAAGAATTGGCTGCAGTAACAAGTAACAATCTGCGTAACCGCTTAGCAGAGAAAAATATAAATTTAATCTCGTTTAAAGATTTAGTATATGGTTAAGTTTTATCAACGGATTATTCTGTTGTTAGTATTGGTCGCTGGTATTTCGAGTATCGTTATTTATTTTACCGTAGATATTCATACATTACGCCATCTTAATCGATTTCAGCCCTGGTCCCTCTTTATCGCTTTTATCCTATTAATAATCGGGTTATATTTTGATGGTATCCGATTGATGCATCTCGTTACTATTTCCGGTGAAAAAATACGACTGATTGAGGCGGTACAGGTTGTTTTCGGCAACTATTTTTTGGCTCTTTTAACACCAGGGGCCGCTGGTGGCGCAGTTGCACAAGTCATGTTTCTGCGTCGGGCCGGGGTGCCGATTGGTAAAGCTACAGTGTTGGTAGTGGTTAGAACTTTGCTATCTATATTTTTTTTGTTAATTTGTTTGCCAATCGTTTTTTATTATGATTCGGGTATATTACCAGGGCTCTCTGAAAAAGTACTGGCTACTATTTCTGCGGTCCTTGTTGTTAGTATATTAGGTATTATTGGATTATTTCGTACCAGTGTGCTACATTATTTGTTAGTTGTTCTCAGTAAAAAGCTTAGCAATGAACGCCGCCGCCGGATTTTTGCTGTCTATCGTGATGTACGTGGGGCGGTGTTTATGTTATCATCGGCTCCGGCAAAGATGTTCAAAGTGCTTATTGAGTCAATCATAAGTTTACTGGCATTATATAGCATAGTGCCCATCTTATTTATGGGGATGGGCGTGACCGTTGATTTTTCGCAAATTATTGGCAGGATGATTCTACTGAATATATTATTGTATTTTGCACCGACACCAGGTGGATCGGGTATTGCTGAAGGTGGTTTTATATTTTTATTTAGTACTTTTTTGCCATCAGGTACGGTTGGAATTGCTGCGGTGGTATGGCGCATTATTGTTGAGTATTTACCGTTTATAATTGGATTGTATTTTACAGTTAAAGTATTTGGGCATAGTATTTGGGATAAACCGATACAATAGGGAGTGGATGAGCAATGAAAGTATTAGTAACTGGTGGTGCTGGTTTTATTGGTTCACATGTTGTGGATACGTTAATACAAGAAAATTGCCAGGTAGTTATCGTTGATAATTTAAGTACTGGATTACAGGGAAATATACATAAAGAAGCTCTATTTATTCAGATGGATATTCGTAGTAATCAATTACTGGAGTTATTCATCAGGGAAAAATTTGATTATGTCATTCATTTAGCGGCCCAAACCATGGTTCACAAATCCCTGGAAATGCCTGATTATGATTGTGATGTAAATATTTCAGGGACTGTTAATATTTTAGAAGCCTGTCGTAAAACAAATGTAAAACGGATAGTTTTTTCCTCTACGGCAGCAGTTTATGGTAATGTACATTCTTTGCCAGTTCTAGAAACGTCACCGACATCGCCAACTTCTTTTTATGGATTAAGTAAATTGACTTGTGAAAATTACTTAGCTTTATATAATCAGCTCTTTGGTCTTGAATATGTAGCGCTACGTTATGCTAATGTTTATGGCGAACGTCAGGGTGATGGTGGTGAAGGCGGTGTGATCAGTATTTTTACTCGAAAAATTCATATGGGTGAGCCGGTAGTAACTTTTGGTGATGGTAGCCAAACCCGTGATTTTATCTATGTAGGGGATATCGCGACTGCTAACTATCAAGCATTACAAACCGTGCATGCCAATAGTATATATAATGTGAGTACTCAAACAGAAACGAGTGTCAATCAGTTGATTGAGAGTATGGGAAAAGCTGCTAATAAAACAGTTACCAAGGTTTGTGGTCCACTGCGAGAAGGAGACATTTATAAGTCATCATTATCAAATGCTGCGGCGCGGCGAAACTTAAATTGGAATCCATGTATGTCACTTTTTGATGGCCTGGCGAGAACCTATAATTCCCTGATATATTAAGAAATTTTGGAGGTTATGTATGTTGGCAAGATTAGGATCTGGCTTTTGGCTGGTAGCCATAATTAGTATAATGATCATATTTTTTAATCTAGGTGGCATACCATTGTTAGACCCTGACGAACCGGTATATGCTGAGACACCCAAAGAAATGATGGCTTTTAATGAATTTGTATCACCACGTATTTTCGGTGAATACTGGTATGATAAACCGCCCATGTATTATTGGCTAGTAGCAGGCTCCTATAAACTATTTGGTATGAATGAGTTTGCTGCTAGATTTCCCTCAGCTATTTTAGCTGTAATTTGCTCCCTAGTGGTCTATTTATCCGGGCGGCGCTTATTTAATGAACGCGCTGGTATGGCTGGGGCATTAGTGCTGGTCACTAGTATTGAATTTTTTTATCTAGGGAAAGCTGCCGTCACTGATATGACCTTACTCTTATTTCTGACCATATCACTGTTGTCCTTTATTGAAAAAAAATATTATCTCGCCTATATTTTTGCCGGTTTGGCAACATTGACTAAGGGGCCAATCGGTCTATTATTTCCTGGCGCGATTGTTTTTTGTTACATCCTTGTTACACGCAATTGGTCCCAAATAACAAAAATGAAAATACCATCAGGTTTGATCGTGTATGCCATCGTTGCACTGCCCTGGTATGTAATGATGTACAATCTTCATGGTAGTGCATTTGTTGATACTTTCCTTGGTTTTCATAATCTTACGAGATTTACTTCTCCCGAACATCCAGAAGGGGTACTCTGGTATTACTATATTCCAGTTCTTATGTTAGGATTTTTCCCATGGACAGCCATTATGTTACAGTCCATGTGGAATTCTTTAACGAAGGGTCGACAGGATTGGTCCGTGTTGGTATTTTTAAATAGTTGGGCCATTGTGATTTTTGCATTTTTCACCATTTCCCAAACCAAATTAGTATCTTATATCTTGCCGATGTATCCACCCTTAGCCATGATTGTAGGGTGGTATATTGATCGTCTATGGGCGACTACCAATCGTCAACGATCTAATAGTTGGGCCATTATACTAGGAATACTTGCGCTATTATTTACAGCGGGCATGATTATGGGGCTAAAGGCCATGCCATTATTACAAAGTGGAGTCTATATGTCAGCGGCTATTTTTATCATAATGGCTGTGGCTGTCGCCTACTTTATATGGAACAAGGCAGTTGGTCGGGCTTTTTGGACACAAATTATCGCTATGGGTTTGTTTTCAATGGTATTGGTGTCAGTATTGTTTCCTATAGCAGCTCCTAGCTTTACAATGAAGAATATGGCTCAAGAGTTTAAAGTCCAGTATGATGGTGCTTCTCCAGTATATATTATAAAATTTTTGCACCCAGGCTTTACTTTTTACACTGATGTATACGGCACTGAACTAAAAACAGATAAGGAGCTATCTCAGTCCATTCACGATAGCCAGCGAGCTTATTTTGTCATCAGAAGTTCTGAATATAATCGCTTAACGGATACCGACCGTCGTGGACTTATCGTATTGGCTACTGTTGATGAGAAAGTATTATTGTTAAAGGAGTAGTGGAGGAAGTATGACAAAAAGTCTAACAGCATTACTCGTTTTTCTGGCTGCCCTCACTTTTTATCTAGCGTTTAACGCATACATCCCAATAACTGACCCCGTAGAATCGAATTATGCTCTGACCGCCAAAGAAATGGTGGAAACTGGTGATTGGCTTTCGCCCCGCATTTATGGACATTATTGGTTTGACAAACCGATTATGATTTATTGGCTTATTGCCTTGAGTTTTAAAGTATTTGGTATTACGGATTTTGCTGCACGTTTCCCGGCAGCACTATTTAGTGCTGGTAGCGTGGCCTTTATTTATTGGTTTGGCCAAAAATTATTTGCTAATACTAAAGCAGCGTTACTTAGCGCCTTGGTACTGGCAACTTCTTTAGAATTTTGGGTGCTGGCTAAAATGATTATTACGGATGCTGTATTGTTTTTCTATACGAGTATTTCTTTAGCAACCCTCTATTTAGGGCTACGCTATACAGGGTGGGGCTGGTATGTAGTGGCCTATGCAGTAGCAGGGCTGGCAGTATTGACAAAAGGCCCTGTTGGTCTTGTTTTGCCAGGCCTCATTGTCATTAGCTATATCGTTTTGACTCGCCAATGGCAGCTAGCAAAACGGTTATTCCTACTGCCTGGGTTAGTTGTTTTTTTACTCGTAGCTAGCCCTTGGTATTTGCAAATGTATCAGCTCCATGGCAGTGAATTTATTGATACTTTTTTAGGGCTTCATAACTATATACGTGCTACTGTATCGGAGCATCCAAATGATAATGTTTTTTATTATTATTTAGTATTGTTCCCCGTCAGCATGTTGCCCTGGACAGGAATACTATTTAGATCTATGAGTATTCTTCGCAAGGAGCCAAAAACATCTCCTTTAGTGTATTTGGCAATTTGGCCTTTGATCATCATTGTATTTTATACTCTGATGGCTACAAAATATCCTACCTATGTTTTTCCAGCATCCTTTCCCGTTGCCTTATTAATTGGACATACCCTCAGCAAGATGCAAAGTATGCGGGATAGAAAAAGTTGGTGGTATTTATCAATACCCACCCTTCTCTTGATTGTTATTATCAGCGTATCATCCCAGTTTCTGCCTACAACTGCGAATTGGACTCTACTTTATCTGTGTGCTATTCTGTTTAGTATGATAATACTTTGGTTACAAATAAAAGGCAATGTATACGATATGCCTAAAGTTGTAGCAATCGCTACCGTCATTATGTGTTTGCTATTGATTAATAATGGCCTAATTCCCTTGTCAGCATCACGTTCTGGAAAAAGCGTAGCAAGTTTCTTACCAACTCAGGGGGCCATGGTGGCTTCATATGGTGATTATTCAACATCAGCCGTATATTATAGTGGCTATAATATACCCAGGTTAGTACATGAGCAGGAGAGTCAGGAACAAAGCCCTTGGTCAGGAAAATATACAATGCCAATCGCAGAAATAAAGATGTTTGATGCAATGGCTGCTAGGAATCCGCTATCATTTGTAATCGTACATGATAAAAATAAAAATGAATTTATGAGTGAGGAATTTTCTGAAAGGTTCTATCCAATAAATAATGAGAACAATCGAACATTATATCAGCGAAAAATCTTACCGTAGCTGTTGGTAATATAAGAAAAATGCTAGCGCGTCCTTTAAAACATAGAGCCAGCGCGGACTATCAAAAATGTTATACATTCTGATATAGCAAGAAAATCCAGCCCAATTCTTAGAATTGGGCTGGATTTTTAACTATATTGAAAAGTATTACGATCTTGTTAGTCTTTGATTTTGTCAGCTAATAATTGAGCGATATGTTTGACTTTAATATGTGGTGCTTGTTTATCAAGTCCACCTTGAATTTGCATCATACAA
>Ga0209123_1002809_pt1 | contig 14057 bp, 20 predicted proteins | sample BarGraIncu00431A_FD_184500 | JGI IMG/M metagenome (GOLD analysis project Ga0209123, IMG submission 184500) | Arctic peat soil microbial communities from Barrow, Alaska, USA - Barrow Graham LP Incubations 004-31A (SPAdes) (version 2) | ecosystem: Environmental > Terrestrial > Soil > Wetlands >...
TTAAAGAAAATGATCAGTAGTAGGACAAGTGTAAAAAGAATAGTAAGGCACAATTTAGGGGTAAAGGCTCCACGTGGATATGGTTGGATCACAAATCCTAAAAAGGCTGCTTATAACCGTGTCTATAATCGCACAACTTTTAGTGTTTTCGATTTATTAAAGAAGTTATTTAAATAACAATAATAAGGGGATTTTATGAAATTAGAATATGAAATAACTAAGCAAGACTACATCGATTTTAATATTTATCATATGAATCATTCAATAGCAATGAAACACTCTTTATTTATTCAAAGATTTTTAATCCCAATAATGTTTTTAATTTTGCCTATGTTTCTAGTAAAAGTTACCGACATACCATTATCGTATTGGTTTGGAGTTTTTATAATCTCATCTATATTATGGATTATTTATTATCCTAAATTTTTTGAAAAATGTATAGAAAGAAACATTTCAAAGATGCTTGATGAGGGTAAAACCACTGGGGTTGTTGGCAATCACACCTTTTCATATACAGAAGAAGGTGTAGTTGATAAAACTGAATTCAGTGAAACACGCTATAATTTAATTGAAAAGGTTGTTGAATCTAAGGAACATATATTTATATACGTTAGTGCTGTAATGGCTTATATTATTCCAATAAGAATCTTTGACAGTGTTGATGAAAAGGTTAATTTTTTAAGTATATTGAATAAACGGTAAGACTAAGATTGGAAGAAAAAAACTTTATTATAAAACAGAATATTTTTTTTCTAATCATTAGATAAATAGTTTATATGGTAAGGAAAGACGATACAATATAATTAGAATAAATTACAGTATATATATTTGAAGGAGTGATTCGAAATGAAATGGGAGGAAGTTAGAAATTTGTATCCTAGTAAGTTTGTAAAATTTGGAGTTGTAGAATCACATACTAAAGATGGAAAAGAGGCTATGTAAGAATTTATTCACTGTAAGCCGGGTCAATTAGTATATAGTACAAAGAATGAGCAATTAATTATACAATTAGTTAAACATGCATGGATAAGAAGGCGTGTGCAGGGTGGAATAGACTGCAACTGAAAGCCGGATTACTAGTCAAGGCACATTATTAATGAAATTTGGACTAAGAACACCAAGTTTAAAGAAAATGATTAGCAGTAGGACAAGTGTAAAAAGAATAGTAAGGCACAATTTAGGGGTAAAGGCTCCACGTGGATATGGATGGATTACAAATCCTAAAAAGGCTGCTTATAACCGTGTCTATACTCGTACAAGTTTTAGTGTTTTTGATTTATTAAAGAAGTTATTTAAGTAGCAAAAAAAATTAATATCAATCTGATAAAATGTATAAAGGAATAGGATTTGATAAAAAAGGCAATGTGCATTAATTGCACATTGCAAATTCAGATAAACTTGTGACTATTTTGTGAATTTTATATTATTCTTGAAATATAAGGTACAACAAGATCATGTTTTAAACCTTGAGTATGCCTTGCTGAGCTTTCCGAACCAGGTGTATTCGTAATGACTATTCCAGTTTTTGTATCAAGATAAAAATTCTTACCTCTGCTTAAAGGAGCAAATCTATCTTTGTATATATTTAATTTTTTATTATCTGATCCCCAAACGAACCACATAAAGGGAAAATCTTTTTTTTCAGTGTCACAAATTATTTGACCTGGATGAGCTGAAATTTTTTTAATAGCCACAGTAAGGTCTTTATCACAAACATACATCAGGTTTAAAACTTGTATATAAACATTCTTACTTATTGTCTTCTTTTTAAGCTTATAAGCTTTTAAGAATATACTCCTTATATTTGGTAAAAGTTTGTCTCCATCTAAATCTACCTTTTGAAGAACTCCTTTAATATGACCCAAAGGTACAGCAGAGCCAGGATTTTTACCAACGATCGCACCAATACATTGATCAGTATTTGATGGATTTTTCATTAAATTTAAATAAACTCTTGTATCAAATCTAAAAGTGTCTTTAGCTATTTTTTCGAATTTTGCCCAGTAATAACTCAAAAATATCTCCTCCAATAATGGTCTCACCATTAAAATTTAGTTCATGTATTATAATAATATTACTCGTTTCAAAATTTTAAGCTTTTATTATTCATAAGATTATTTCTAAAATCTTTTACTTCAACATCTTTAACTGAAATAAATGGAGAATATGCACCCCAGTGTCCAGAATGAGGATAAAACCATGCCATTGGGGTTATAGACTTAAGGTCATTTGAAACTAAAAAACAATGAAGATTACTACCTACCCTAACCACTCTTCCTTTGCCCTTCTCCCAGAGATTTTTACTTAATTCTATTTGTTTACAAGTTAAGTATGGGAAAATAAAATTTTCTGCTTCTTCATACGTACATTCTACCCAATATGAATCAATTCCCAAGTCGCTCAATTTACTATTTATACGTTGGCAATATGGCCAATAAAGAATAATTTTAAAATCAATCAACTCCCATTTTAGTATTACTACATAAAATCATTCAGTTTTGTCACTAAACGGTTATACATCTCCTTCGTTTACTGCATAAATATCGATACTTTGTATCTCCAGGGCTATATCCGAATTTACCTGTTTGTCTATTCCTAATTCATCTAATAACCAGGCATCGTTTCCAGTAGTTTTATCCATTCCTTCTTTACTTAGCATATTTCTATTTTTTATTGTAGGTTTTATTAATATACTCAAGCTATTACCTTCCTTATCTAATAAGTGTTATAGATAGATGTAACTGTTATCTTATGTTTTTATATTATCAAATTGGCATGACGATTTTTAGTACTCCTACTTTGATATATCATTTGTAAATACTATTCATTTTTTTACTTTCATCTTTCATCATTAAAATTAAGCTATCAGGTTGTAAGACCTGGGCATCTGCACCCCACATTAATATCCATCTTAATAAACCTTCATTTATAGCAGCATGAAATCTTACTTTAAATGTATAGTCGTCAATTTTTTGAGAATTCATGTCTTTTCCAAGCCTATCGATAACTGCATTAATTAGTTTGTTTTTAAACTTTATTTCTATGGCTTCCACGGTGCCTGGATACATGTTGAAACATCCATTAAGATGAGCAGCAATATCAATAATTTCTTTTTTATAACCAAGGTCTGTTTTTTTTACATCACGCATTCTGTCTACTCTGTAATTTATTACTTTACTATCGTTGTCATCTTTGCAAACCAAGTAATAAAAGTCATTACTCCAAACTAATGCATAAGGGTTTTTCAAACAATTATCCCCGTTATGATGCAAGACAAATTCTTTATCTGTTGTAAAATTACCATATTTAAAACTTATTTTTTTTGTTTGCGATATGGCATCATGGATTTCATCTAAATATAACTTTAATAAATTATTATCACTTTTAACCATATCATCTAAGTGAATTCTATTATCGAGTTTTTTTGATAACCCATTACTGGTAAGGGATTTAAGTTTACAAATAATTTTTTCTGTCTCTATTTTAGTGATAAACTTTGCAGAGCTAACGGCATCAATAAGAAGTCTTAGCTCGTATATTTCAAATTTTCTTTCGTGATGATAATACAATTTAATACCATTAGAACCTATATCTTTATTTATAGAAAAGCCTGCGGCCTCTATTTCTTTAAGATCTTCTTTTATAGCCCTTTTTTCAACAGTAAAATTACTGGTGACTCCATTTTGAAATTTATCCTCCAATTTTTTAATTAAACCATCAATGGAAATTTCATTAAATTCGTCTGTTTCTTTCTCATAATTTCTTAAAACTCAAACATCATATCTTAATAAGGCGATATTATACAATTACTAAATCTCATTATTTTCGTATTATTCTAGTGTAATTATACCATTTTTATATTCTGATTTTATAAGAAATATATCTTTAATATGATTATATTACCATATTGATTTCAATCATTCTTTTTTTTTCTGGAAAGAGAACTTTTAAAACAATTAATACAAAAATCAATATCAACATTCCCACTACAAGTTGGTATGCCGTAATCCATAAACCGTATAGTATATTTGTGTTTTTCATATTTTCACATAATATATATATAAACATGCTAAAGGTCACAACTATTAAAACTATAGTATTATCAATACTCCAGTCATTTCTAAAGAAGAACGCCTGGCAAAACATGACTGCACATATTGATACAACGAATATTGATCTTAAATTATTTATTTGAATTTTATATTTTGATTCAATTATGGAATTTAAGTTTTTAATTTCATTAACCAATATAATTAATCCTGTAATAATAACAATAAAAATTGCGATTTCCATAACTATCTCCCATCATTCTAGTATTAAATTATTTACTATAGTTAAAGTATAGTTTGCTAGCTATACGATTTATCGTAGGGCATTAGAACATTTTTATTATCAATAAAGATTACTTATAGGATTCCGGAAATTTATTTCATTAACTGTTTTATACAAGTCATATTTATCTTAGTGGGATGAGAAGGACCAAACTTGGTTAGGAGGTATATGGAAAAACTAAAATCCAACTATATATATAATATGCTAGAAAGCAGGGAGACTAATAAATAAATACAATATAGGGAAATAAAGTTAGACATATAATGATAAAAATAGTATTATATAGTTGAAGTTATATTAAGGGTAAGATTTAATAAAAAGAGTTAAGGGGGATTATTAATGAAAAGAACAGCGGAATTTGTATTGGGATTAATTGGAGGCATTTTTGGTATTATTAGTGGAATTATGGCGTTAATGATGGGAGGTATTGGTACAGCTGTTGGTTCAGGCTCAGGTGGACTTGGAACATTAGGTACATGGGCAATAATTTTATCAGTATTGGGAATTGTTGGTGCTTGTATGGTAAGTGGTAAAGCTAAATTAGGTGGTTGGTTTATGTTAATATCAGCTGTTGGTGGGACTATATGCGTATCTTTCTTTTATATATTACCAGGTCTACTTTTGTTAATAGGAGGACTTATGTCACTAATAAGAAAAGATAGGTCTACAATAGAGGTAGTTGTTAATAAATAATAAAATTGCAGGAGGATTTATTATTATGGATGCGGTTATTGGTTTATTAGGATTAGCAGGTGGAATTGTTTCGTTTGTGTGGCTAATAGTGAATTTGATTAGAAAGAAAAGCCCTAAAAAAGTATTAATGGTATTTGGAGGAAGTTTAGTGTTATTTATAATTGGGTTAAGTATGACTCCAAGCAATACATCTTCAACTCCAAAAATAACAGAAACTACACCAACGGTAGTAACTGAGACTGTAGCAGCAGAACCAGTTATGAAAGATGTATATGCATTAGGAGAAGAAGTTAAGGCTTCAGATGGAGCAACCTTAGTGATTTCTAACCTTAAGAAATCACAAGGGTTAGAATACAACCAACCTAAAGCGGGAATGGAATTTGTTATTGTTACAGTAAGCATTAAAAATACTGGAGCAGATATTATATCTTACAATCCATATGATTATAAGATGCAAAACAGTAAAGGACAGATAACTGATGGAGCTTTCGCAATGGTGAACAATGATACTGCATTAGCATCAGGAAGTTTAGCTGTTGGTGGTAGTGTTACTGGAACTTTAGTATATGAACAACCTAAAAATGATACTGCTTTAACTTTAATATATACAGGAAATATGTTCAAGACTGAAGGGGTTAATATTAAATTAAATTAAAATTTAAAACATAATGTACTTAGTGGTAGAAAACATAATTAAAACAAGACAATCTTTTAGATGCTAAACTTTATAAGTATCAATAGCAAGAAAATTAATCACTTCAGAGATGAGGTGGTTTTTTTTATGCCCACTTTTATTTTGAATGTGACATAATTCCCCTAATTTAGCAAAGATAATATGGTAGAATTGAATTAATATGACAGTTTAAATGTTAAAATGTAAAATTTAGAAATGAATCTTAAAATAAGAATTTAATTGTACTTCTTATTATGAGTAATTCTATATTAGTGGGGGTAATGTGATGACAAAGTTTCAAATTGTTAGGGAAATATTAGCTAGCGACATTATAGGTTGGGTTTTAGCTTTTATTGGTGGGTTTCTGGTATTTAAAGTTGTGGATAATATGCAAACAGCTATAGAAAGACATAACGTTATACAAGATGTTGAGAATTCTATTAATTCATTATTTTCTCAACCGATTGCTAAGTCAAATAAATGTAATACAATTGATAATAATCAAGAAATAATGGATGTTACTGTTAGAACAGTACTTCATGATAATACGCCATGGGAAGAATATATAAAAGATGAAACTGAAATAGTAATAGAAAATAATCAAAGAATTGTACGAATTAGAGGGAAAGACGGATATAAAGAGTATATATCAACACAGGCAATACATGAACTGCTAATTTTATTTAGGCGTATAGAGAAACTTTATAAAGATTCAATATTAAAACCAATAGACTTGGCTGATATGTGGAGAGAAATATTGCCTTTCGGCACATCGGGAAGGCTTACATTCTATAAATCATATTTAGGAAAAAATGATATAAAATCTATTATATTTGTATTGTTTAACACAGTTTTAGCTTGTGAAAAATATAAAATAGATAATGCAGTTAAATATTTTTCTATTGATTTCTTAAATAACAACTCAATGCAAGAGTTTTATAAAGAAAATAGTAGATATACTTATAAGGAGAGATTTAGGGTTAGAAAATTTTTGAGGGTTATAAATAAGTATAATTAATATTATGGGTATGTGAATGCGTATTTAACATAGAGTGCTAATATAAGTATAAGATGCTTTAAGTTAGTAATAAACAATTGTAAGAATTACTAAAGAAATTACACATATTGGAGGATTAAATTGTGTTCCACATACGATTTTGAGTTTACCGAAGATTCCTGGAGGCAAGAAGATGATTTATCCTCATATAGAGATGGAGTTAACAGATATTGAGGACTTTAAAAAACTTGGTGAAAAGGATGAACTTTTCAAAAAACTATGGGAAATAGTTGAGAGAAACAATGAGCTTTGGTGTGAGGAAGCAGAGACATATTTATTAAAATGCAAAACAATAGTTTAACGAGCCAGGAAATGCTTTAATTGTGATCACAAAAAAAAATCAATAATAAAGGAGGGCATAATGTATACTGAATTAGAAGTTAACGGATTTAAATATGAAGCATTTTTTTCTCAAAATGAAATAGATAATATATATATTCCACTTTTAAAAAAAGTTAAGAACTTAAGAGATAAAAAAGGAAAAAGGATCATTATTTTTTTAGCAGCGCCTCCTGCTGTAGGTAAATCAACCATAGCTTTATTTTTAGAAAAACTATCTAAAGATAAGTCGGATATAACTCCTATTCAAAGTCTTTCTTTGGATGGGTTTCATTACAATAACGATTATCTATATAGTCATAAAATTTTTATTAAGGGAAAAGAGCGTTCGCTACATGATATAAAGGGTATGCCTGAAACCTTTGATATAAAAGGATTTAAAAAATCACTTGAGGATATAAAGTATAAAAATATAATGTGGCCCATTTATGATAGAAATATTCATGATCCGGTGATGGATAAAATAGAGGTGAATGCTGATATTATTTTAATTGAGGGAAATTGGCTGCTATTAGACGAAGATAATTGGAGAGATCTAAAATCATATTGTGATTACAGCATTTTTATAGAGGCTAAGGAGAAATTTTTGGAAAGCAGATTGATTCAAAGAAAAATAAAAGGTGGATTAACTGAAAGACAAGCATTAGAATTCTATGAAAGATGCGATAAAAAAAATGTTTTAAGGGTAATGAATAATAGGATTCCTGCAGATTTAACACTTGAAATGTTAGAATCAGGAGAAAATATTTTGAAAGTAAACGGAGATTAGATTATATATATCATGTGTAAAAACAAACTTGCTAATTATATAAAATACGGAGGTCTGGGCCTTCGTATTTTTATGCCTATAAACTGAACGAAAAAAGTCGGGAAAAATTGCATATAGATAGTTTAGTGTTTTCTGCACGTAAAAATCTAACAATTGTTAAAATAACTCTGAGAATATATCAGAGTTATTTTACGTTAATGTATAAATTTGTATGCATAATGAACAGCGGATTTTGTTGAAAAAGACAATTATTTTACAAAAATCGATTATAGGGTATAAAATATAATCAGGCTGTTTTTTATTATTGGACAAATATTGCAACAATAACAGTGAAAGCATTTAATATTTTATAAAGTCTAAAAATATAATAATATGTTATTAAGGAAGTGATAAAAATGCTTCTTACAGAAAGACAAAGATTAATATTAAGGGATTTACTTAATGAAGAAAAAAACATTATTGCAAGGAACTTGGCTGAAAAGTACAGCATTTCATTAAGAACAGTAAGGTACGATTTAGATAACATTGAGTATTGGTTAAAGGAAATGGGTGCAACTCTAGTAAAAACTCCCAGGGTCGGTATGAGGGTTGAGAATAAGAAACAGGCTTTGGTAGCAATAAAAAATATGAACTTCAATGCAAATGAGGTCTTATTTTCTTCAAAGGATAGGGCAAATATAATACTTATAAGACTAATGCTTTCGGGCAAACCTCTAACCTCAGAGAAGTTTGCAGAAGAACTAGATGTTTCGAGAAGTACAATAATAAGTGAAATCAAAGAAATTAATGAGGAATTAAGAGAACACTTCATTAGTATTGAAGGTAAAACTAATCATGGATTCATTTTAACAGGAGAAGAAAAAAATATAAGGTATTATCTTAAAGAAGTACTTGCCCCGCTTATTGTTAATACTTACAAAGAAACATTTTATACGTTAAGTGATAAGAATTTTGATCAAAAAGAAATAGAAATAATAAAAGATGTAATTTTACTAATGAAAAAAAAATTAAATATTAGACTAGATGATTTATCTATGCAAACATTACGGTTAATTTTTATAGTTTTGATAAGAAGAATTAAAAATGGAAATATCTTAAATGTTGAGGAAGTAGAGTTATCAAAATACAAAAGCACTCAAATATACACTCTAGCACAGGATACATATGATGTTTTAATAAGTAAATTCGGATTACCTTATGAAAAAGGAGAAATTGCATATCTCTTGCACCTAATGCTTATTGAAAATTTAGGGAAGAGTTTGACTTATGAAAAAAACTTTGATGAAAAAAAGCTAATAGAAGTTGTTGCTGAAATTGTTAATGCTGGCTTTGAACATCTAAGCATTAAAGAAGCAGAAGTTGAAACGCTTTTAAAGGAACTATTTTCTCACTTAAAGTTAACATTGAGTAGATATGAGTTAAATGTAATTAGTGAGAATCCAATTTTAGAACAAATTAAAGTTAAGTATGGAGACGTGTTTGATGTAGTAAGGAAATCATGCAAAATTTTTAAAGCTGAGTATGGGTTTGAATTAAGTGAAGATGAAATCGGTTTTATAACAATGTATTTTCTTAAATCTTTAGAAAAAAGTAAAATTTATGTGAAGAAGAGCATTATAGTCGTTTGTAATACTAGCAGAGGAACGTCGAAGCTTCTAGCTACAAGAATTAAGAATAATATCCCGGAAGTAAATATTAAGGATATAGTTTCAATAATTGATATAGAAAGGGATAAGGAGCTTCTAGAGGATGTAGATTTAATAATAAGTACAATAAAAATTGATAACCTTGATAAGGCTACATTAACAGTAAGTCCAATTATAACTACCTATGAACTTGGTAAAATAAGAGATTTTCTTTATTTGGAGCATGAGTATATTGGAGAAGAGCGTAGCGAGGATGAATACATAGAGGAAACTCTTACTACTATAATAAGAAAATACACAGATAAAAAAAATGTTGGCAAACTACAAAGAGAGATAATGAGCCTTATAGGTTTTTATTCAAGTAATTTTAAAGGTGGAAGTGAAAAAGCAAACTCTTCCGACCAGACGGAGTTTATGGTACTTATATTAGTTGAAATTTCTGATATGCTTTTGAAACTTTATCCCCACGGAATGAATCAACAGGAATTTAAAACAGCTTGTGGCATCATTATTCATATTACTATGGCAGTATCTCGTTGGCAAAACAAAGAATACAATGCAGAAAAAAACACAAGGTTTTATGAAGAAAGTTATCCTGATCAATTTAAAATTATTGAAGAGACTTTCAGTAGAATTTCTGAAAAATACAATATTACAATAAAGAGAACTGAGATTGTAGCAATAATTAGATATTTAATATAGATGGAGGAGTGATAATTTGGGAAATCTTTTAATTAAAGGTGGAAAACTCTTAGCTCCGCATAATGGATATTTTTATAGTGAGCTAGATATTTTATTAGAGGATGGAAAGATAAAGGAAATTGGAGAAAATATTAATGCGGAGGGTATTGAGATCCTAAGACTTAATGGTGAAATTGTAAGTCCAGGATTTATGGATATTCACACCCATTGTTATAAGGGTAAATCACTAATAGGAACGGAGGCAGACGTTTTAGGGGTTCAGAGAGGATCAACTTCGATTTTTGATGCAGGAACTTCAGGATCATTAAATTATGAGGACTTTAAAGAAAATTGCATTAAAAAATCCAAAACACATATATATACATTCTTAAATATTTCTGACTGGGGTTTAAATAGCCTGTGCGAACTGAGTGATTTAAAAGAGATTAACGAAGACCGAATTCTTAAAAAAGTTGAAGGGAATAGGAATAATATATTAGGGATTAAGGCTAGAGCCAGTGCTTCAGTTGTGGGGAACAATGGAATTACTCCTATAAGGCTGGGAAAAGAAATATCTAAAAAGGCAAAACTTCCGTTGATGGTCCATATTGGTAATTACCAACCAGACATTATAGATGTTATTCAGCTTTTAGAAAAAGACGATATAATAACTCATTCTTATCATGGAAAGAAAAATGGTCTATTGAGCGATGATGGAACTTTAAAGAAGGAAACTCGCGCTGCAAAAGAAAGAGGAGTTAAGTTTGATGTAGGACATGGAAGTGAAAGCTTTAGCTTTAATACCTTCAAGTTAGCTTTAAAAAATAATTTTAAACCAGACTTTATAAGTACTGACCTTTACCATAAAAATATGGTAGAGCCTGTGGGAAGTTTGTTAAACGTTATAACAAAGCTTATAGCTTGTGGAATGACACTAGAAGAATGCATAAATAAAGTTACTTATGATGTAGCAAAATTCTTTAACCTTGATAACATGGGACAACTTAAAAGAGGTTCACAAGGGGATTTAACAATATTTGATTTCAAAGACTGTAATGAAATTCTAAAAGATTCTTATGGAAACAAACAGGAGATTAAAAAGAAGCTAGAGCTTAAATTTGTGGTTGTGACAGGAGGAGAAGACAGTGAAGTATTTAGATTTAATAAAGAGTAATTTAATTTTAAAAGATGGTGAGTTAGAAGGAATAAAAGAAGACTTAGAGTATGTTGAAAAGGTTTTAAATAAATATAATATAATTTTTGATGATATGTTTGCTATTACATTTTATAATCACATAATAAAATTCATCGAAAGAGTTAAATCAAGAAATTTTGTAGATACAATCGAAAAAGATATGGTTTCAGAGCTTACAGAAGATTCAATCAAAATTGGGACAGAACTGCTAAATGAGATATTTAGTAGATATAAGAGCGAGACAAACATGTCTGAGGTTTATCTAGTTTCCATTCACATTCAAGTAGCAAGGAATAAAAAATATGAGGAGGATAAACATTATGAGTAAGGAAATTGTTGTTGTTATTGGTCACAGGCTTGGGAAAGGACAAAATGTTGCTAGGGGAGTTGAAAAAGCAGGGGGGAAAGCTATAGTAATCCCAGGTATGGCAGCGGATATGAAGCTTGGAGATGTTATGAACGAACTTAATGGTGATATAGGAATAAGTTTTTGTGGATCAGGTGGTGCGGGCGCACTAACTGCGGCTAATAAATATGGTTACAAAGTGAAGTATGAATTAAGATCAGTCGATGCAGGTGTGACAGCTATAAAAGAAGGGAACAAGGTTTTAGGCTTTGGATTTTTAGATATTGAGGAATTAGGTGAGAGACTTGTTAATGAGTATAAAAAAATAAATGGATGTGAATAGTATGGAGAAAAAAAGTTCATTAATAGAAACTGAAGTGAAAATTACATTAAGTGCAACAGGGAAAAGTAAAGATGATGCAGTTGGAAAGATATTTGCTAATTTGAAGAAAGAAATTTATAAGGAAGTACCTGGTATTGTCATTCAAATGGAGCCAAAAGATGTTTTTATTGATAAGGTTGATGAAAAAATATATACTGAAAAATTTTTATTTTTGTTTATGCCTAGGGAAAAGAAAGAAGTTACATTAACAGCTAGTCTTGTAGTTAACGTTAAATATATAAAATATTAAAATGGGGGGATGAAAGTGTTAATAATTGTTTTTAAATCAATAATCATTGGTTTTTTATTAGGAGGCGCTGTATCAGCTGGTGCAGCAAGAATGTTTCATGCACCTGAAACTCAAGGGTTAGGAGCATTTAGAACATTAGGAGAGTTAAATGCTTGCAATGGTGACCCGGTGGCTCATTTTTCATTCGGATTTGGATTTTTATTAAATTCAGCTGCTGCAACCGTGGGCGCTGGAGCATTAACTCAGGACGTAGTTCATAGAGTTATTCCGAATTTTGCTACAGCTATACTTCTTCTTAGGAATAAAAAAATTGAAGAGACCCTATATAACCCTTCAAAGATGGCACTTGCAGGAGCTGTAGTTGGAGCGGTTGTGGTAACTTTCTTAAATACTTTATCAGCAATAGTACCTCATAATCTTGCAGAAATTGCAGCTAAGATTTTAACACCGGCATCTAACCTTATGATAAACCCAGTAATGCCTGTTATATTCTGGCTTGCAGCATTAGATGCTGGTAAGACTACAGGTACATGGGCTACCGTATTAGGTGGATTTTCTCATATGGTATCTGGTAATGCAACTCCAGGAGTAGTTCTTGGTATTTTAGTCGGACAAACGGTTGAGGAAAATGGATATAAGAGTAAGCCATCAATAGGATTAATTTTAATAGTAGTTATAATGTTTATAGCAATTGCGTACTTTAGAGGATTTTTTAAGAAATTGGGATTGAATTTTTAATAAATTGATAGGGAGGTTGAAATAATGGAAAGTAAAAAGAATATTAACAGCTTATTAATGTCAGAAATGATATTCCCATTAATTGTTGGTGTAGCTTGTGCAGCTATATTTGCAGGAACTCATATGTATGTGGTTTATCATACTGGTGCATTTAATGAAATATTTGTAATTCAAATGCTTGATAAAGGGCTTAAAGGGGGAGATTTTACAGCAGCGGCAGGTTTTTCATTAAGTTTCCTTCTTGCAAGAGTGCTTGAGGGGCCGCTAGTGGGGATTTTAGACATAGGTGGAGCTCTGTTAACAGGTGTAGGCATTGGTATTCCTGCTATTATGTTAGCATCAGGGATTAATGCACCAGTTATGAGTTTCCCATTAGCATTACTAACTGGTCTTGTAATAGGGATAGCTATTGGAGGATTAATAATTATAATAAGAAAGTTAGTTCCAAACGGAATAGCATCTGGTGGAACAGGAATAATGATGGGTGCAGGTAATGCTACAGGAAGGTATCTAGGACCATTAATAATATTATCTGCCATTGAATATGGTATTCCAACTGGTATAGGAGCATTTATAGGAGGCGCAATCTTCTATAAGTTTGATAGACCGATAGTTGGTGGAGCAATACTTGGTGCAATGATTGCTGGAGGATTATTTATAAAGTAAAGAGAAGGGGGAAATTATGAATATATATGAAGGAATAGGTTTAAAAAGAGTAATAAATGCTTCAGGCAGAATGACTGCACTGGGAGTATCGACTATTAGTGATGAGGTTGCACAGGCTGCAAAGCAAGGTGGACAAAATTATGTAGTAATTGATGACTTAATTGATATGGCGGGTGTAATTATTTCTAAGTACACAGGAGCTGAAGACTCTTGTGTAACCTCCTGTGCGTCAGCTGGTATAGTACTTTCTATAGCTGGATTAATTACAAAAGGGAAATTAGAACTCTTAG
>Ga0209123_1002810_pt1 | contig 14054 bp, 10 predicted proteins | sample BarGraIncu00431A_FD_184500 | JGI IMG/M metagenome (GOLD analysis project Ga0209123, IMG submission 184500) | Arctic peat soil microbial communities from Barrow, Alaska, USA - Barrow Graham LP Incubations 004-31A (SPAdes) (version 2) | ecosystem: Environmental > Terrestrial > Soil > Wetlands >...
GAAGGGGAGGGAGAGTTCCATCATGTTTGTTGAATAGTTGCCAGACGAAAACAACAACTAGCCCTAACAGTGCCATGATTAAAGGGGGGGAAGCACACCCCCTCTCCCTTCCCGAGCCTACTATTATATGAGGCTCTCAGCCTTGCCAAAGGAGAAACTGTCCGGCGCCCTGCCAAACCAGCAGAGGATGCTTGTAAAGACCGCCTGCATACTTTATATAATGAACTGTGCGTCGGCCCGCTTCTCACAATAGGCTTATCACCCGCCGCCGCCCGTATACACTTTTATGGCAAAAAAGGCTTGACAGGAAAACCGCAATAGAATCGATCCTTTCAGCTAACATACTGAAATCCCGATTCTTTCAGAGGAAACAGTGGTGTAAAATCGATGCCTTTTTTTTATGCAATCCGTTGATCCACCCAATTTGAAAGCGCTTTTTACCCAGATACACACGTTATCCACAGCGCTTTCCACAACACGTGTGGACCCGCCGGACAGTTGGCATTTCAGCCATTAATTTTAGCAACTTACCATCGAACCACCAGAAAAGAGGTGCTTTTGGCGGCACGATCCGCCAGTTGCAAAGGGGTACTAGCAAATGCAAACCGTATTGATCATCGAGGACGAAAAAGACCTGGCCGAGCTGATCGCCTTCCACCTGGAAAAGGAGGGGTTTCGCAGCCTGATCGTCGGCGACGGCATCACCGGTCTGCAAGAGGCCAAGAACTCCCATCCCGACCTGATTCTACTCGATCTGATGCTCCCCGGCATGATGGGGACCGAACTCTGCCGCGTGCTGAAAGGCTCCGAGCAGACGGCGGGGATCCCCGTCATCATGCTGACCGCCAAGGGAGAGGAGATCGACCGGGTGGTCGGTTTCGAGATGGGGGCCGACGATTACGTGGTCAAGCCGTTTTCCAACCGGGAGCTGATGCTGCGGGTGCGGGCGGTACTGAGGAGAAGCGGAGCAAAGGAGCAGCAGGCGACCACCCTCTGCCTCGGGGAGCTGGTCATCGACACCCAGCGGCACCTGGTAAGCGTGTCGGGCGCCGAGATCGTCCTTACCTCGACCGAGTACAAGCTCCTGATGAACCTGGCCGAGCGGGCCGGCCGGGTGCAGAGCCGGGAGATCCTGCTGCAAAACGTCTGGGGCTACAACTACTTCGGCGACACCCGCACCGTGGACACCCACCTGACCCGCCTGCGCACCAAGCTCGGAGCCGCGGGCGAAATGATCAAGACGGTGCGCGGCTTCGGCTATAAGCTGGAGCTTTCATGAAGGGAACTGTCCGGACCAAACTGATGGGTTCCTACCTGCTGCTGGTGCTGCTGCTGGGAGCCGGACTCTACGGTTACCTCTCCATTACCCTGGAGGACGACCTGGTCTCCGGAATCCGCGCGCACCTGCAGGACGAGGCCCGGGTTGCAGCGCTGATGGCCGCCAAGGAGATTCGCGACCCGCACCGCGATGCCCCGGCCCTGACCCGGTCGCTGGCAGAGGCTCTCCGGGCCCGGGTGACGGTCATTTCGCGCGAGGGCGAAGTGACCGGGGATTCCGAGGTCACCGGCCCCGAACTCGCCCGACTGGAAAACCACGCCGAACGCCCCGAGGTGAAGCAGGCGCTAGCCGGCGGGACCGGGAGCGCGATCCGCTACTCGGCCACCCTGCGCACCGACATGATGTACCTGGCAGTCCCCTTCGGCGCGGGGGGAGTCGTCCGGCTCGCGTTGCCGCTCTCCGAGGTGGACAAGACCAAGCTGGGACTCCAGAAAAGTCTCGCCGCGGGATTTGCCGTCGTGGTGCTCCTGTCGCTCTTTTTGAGCTACGTCCTTTCCCACCTCACCTCCCGTACCCTGCGCGACATGGCCGCCACCGCAATCCGCATCGGGCGCGGGGAACTGGGCACCCGGGTCCCGGTGCGCAGCGCCGACGAACTGGGAGAGCTGGCAACGGTCATGAACGACATGGCGCACCGGATCGAGGGGCAAATGGAGCGCATCTCCTCAGAAAAGGGGCGCCTGGACGCCATCCTGCAGGGTATGGGCGAAGGGGTCATGGTGACCGATGCCGAAGCAGTGGTGACCCTGGTGAATCCCGCTTTCTGCAACCTGTTCGGGACCGATGCCGGCGTGCAGGGGAAAAAGCTTCTGGAGATCAGCCGCCACCCGGACCTCTATACCGCCTGCCGTGAAGTCCTGACCGAGCGGCGCGAGCGGCACCAGGAGATAGCCCTAACCGCGGGAAAGAGCACCCGGGTCCACTGGGTGCCCCTGCTCAAGGAGGGGGCGCTGCGTGGGGTCGTCGCCGTGTTCCACGACATCAGCGCAATGAAGCAGGCGGAGAAGATTCGTCGCGACTTCGTGGCTAACGTTTCCCATGAGCTGAGGACACCAATCACCGTCATCAGGGGATATGCCGAAACGCTCCTCTCCGGCGCGCTCGCCGACGACCCGGTGCGCGGCGACCGCTTCCTCGGGATCATCAACAACCACGCCCAGAGGTTATCGAGCCTGATCAGCGACCTGCTCTCCCTCTCCGAGTTGGAAGCGGGTGAGAGCGTCATGAAGACCACGGGCGTCAGCTTGGAGGGCGCCGTGCAGCAGGTCCTGCAATTGTTGGAATTCAAAATCGAGGAGAAGGGATTAACCGTCATCATCCAAGGACTCGAGGGCCTTCCCGGGGTCCTGGCGGACCGCGGCAGACTGGACCAGGTCCTGATGAACCTGCTGGATAACGCCATCAAGTACAGCCGGGAGGGGGGAACGGTGACCGTTTCAGCCGTGCTGGAGGGCGACCTGGTGCGGGTTTTGGTGCGTGACACGGGAATCGGGATTCCCGAAAAAGACCTAGCGCGCCTGTTCGAGCGTTTCTATCGGGTGGACGAGGCGAGGAGTCGCGAGCGTGGTGGCACCGGGTTGGGACTCTCCATCGTGAAGCACATCGTTCAGGCGCACGGAGGAAGCGTAGCCGTCGAGAGCACCCTGGGCGAAGGAGCCGAATTTTCCTTCACTCTGCAAAAGTCTGCAGTACCGGAGTCAGTTGGGCACGTCCAGGGTTTGTCCCCCCTATAAAATAGGGGGGAAGCCTCTCGTAGAGACGCATTGCATGCGTCTCATTCACCCGATCAGGCTTAGATCAACTAGAGGGCGGTAGCACTGAGACGCATTCAATGCGTCTCTACCCGATGGTCTGGCCAAATAAAGAGCTGTCTGCACTTCTCCGTGGAGGGGGTCCTTCTCCCGGCTCAATACCCCCCTGTCTCGCTGTCGCGAGCCTTCCCCCCTGTTCCACAGGGGGGGTAGGTACGGAAGCTGCCATCCTCTCAATGTTAATTGGGAAGAGAGTCGTTTTTTTTATGCCTGCGGTTCCTTTTCAGCCTGAGCGTTGCACTGCTCGACCACATCCTTGAGCCAGGCGATCTCGGCGGGGATAAACGGCTTGGCAAACTCGGTTTCCACGTTCAATGCCCAGTGCAGCGGGGGGGCGCTGGTTAAGGCCAGTATGTGACCGGGCACCTCGACATATTTCGCCTCGCCCTTGGCCCAGGCGTTCAAGCGCTCAATAGAATCAAAGAGCATCAGGTAGTCATTGCCGTCGGACTCCATAATGAGCGGCATCACCTGCCCCTCCTCAACGGCCGAAGCGGCTAAGGCTTCCGCAGCCTCTGCGGAGTCGTCCAGCGCCGGAGCGTTCTCCAGAGTCGGGACGAAAAAGGTTGCATTGAGAAAGAGGTCATAATACTTGGACTGGCTCTTACTGTCTTCCATGTCCTGGCGCAGCAGGGTCAGCGCATCGTCGAGTTGGCTCATCGGGATTCCTTTTTCGTGGTAGTTGCGACATCCGGCAGCGTCTTTGGTCAGGCAAACTACCGATATGCCATTTATTTGTCAAGCAAATCCACCCGCAGGAATGCCCCCTCCCCTGTAAGCACTGGCGTGAAGTTAGGACAGATAAATTACCAGAAGCGGGCACCCGCAAGGGATGCCCCTAGGAAAACGCTTACTGGTGGGGAACCCTTGGTAGTGCTCAAGGGGAAAGACCACGGGGGATGGGACAAAAGTGAGATATCCCGAAGACTTTCCCCGCGTTCCTCCTCTTTTCCGCGAGACGCGAGGTACAGAGCGCAGGCGGGTCAGGATTCCGGGGCTTCCTGGGCCATAACCGTCAGCAGCTTGTGGTAGCTGTCCTTCATAATGATTTTGGCAAGAGACAACGCCAAAGGATTGATCTTGCAGTAGGCGGGAAGGCTTAAGAGCTGGCACCCTCTCATCCGCTTGGAACTATCGGACGTGGTCACGCCGGTGGGGAGCCCCGAGAAGAAGTATTTTGCATCAGTGTGGGCTGCAGATTCCCGTACTGAATGGACCAGAAAATCAATTATGTCGTTGCGTAGGCCCTCATTGTCGGAGAACAGATTATCTCCAAAGATGATGTCTTCTATGCGGAACGAGGTTTCGACCGCTGACAATTTATTACCGAGATAAATCCAGTGCTTATTGATTTTGGGATAGTCGTACAAATTATTTGCCCAGGAAATGAAATGTTCTTTCTCCTTCCTCTCATTTTTGTACCAGTAATTGGTCCTTTCATAAAAAATCTTATAGATAGGGTAAGCGGTACTGACAAACTCCTCCCGATCGGTAATCGGCCTGATGGTAAATTTTGTGCTGCAATGCCTGATAACTTTTCTCCGTTTACTGCTCAGCATATCGATGGAATAATTTTGCAGATCATCGTAGACGTGAAAATTGATGCAGGACTTGGTATTGGTGGTGGAAGGCACCAGGTGCAGAAAGCCTCCCAGGAAGGCTTTCGGGGGATACCGCTTCGACCAGGGCTTGATCTCGCGAAAAGGAAAGAGAGGCCGGTAGAAAAAGGGGCGCACTTCCGCCCACCAGATGCCATCAATTGTAACGAGCTTCATCCCTTCCGCCCGACGATACTCGGCAAACTCATCGACGCTCAAAGACTCCCATTGCATGAGCCACCTCGCATATTTTACGAAAGTTAACAAATCTTAACACTTCGTCAATTATACTCGCAGGCGCCGGCGTGTCCATCGCTGCGCGCCATGGCTGGCACCCGGGACGGGTACTATGTTTCACCATGGTGGCACAGCAGACAGTGGTTTTTACCACTGATCAAAATGAATCAACGAATCGATGTCGGTTCTCGGCAGCCAGCCGGCTTTTTCCAGCTCGGGCTTTTCGTGGAAGAAGGTGACGTACCCGATGCAAAGATACGCTATCGGGACAATGTGCTGCGGCATCTTCAGGGTTTTGCGCAGGCTGTCATGATGAATGATACTCACCCACCCTACTCCCAGGTTTTCCGCTCTTGCTGCCAGCCAGAGGTTCTGCACGGCACAGACCGAACTGTATAAGTCCATCTCCGGGTTTGCCGTCCTCCCTATGACTACCGGACCGGTGCGTCCCCTGTCACAGGTGACGCAGATGCCAATGGGCGCCTCCGTTATTCCTTCCAGCTTCAGCGACCGGTACACTTCCTGCCGGCCGCCATCAAACATGGTGGCAGCTTCGTTGTTTGCCGCGTCGAAACCACCTTTTACCAAACGCTTGATGGCAGGATCCTTGATGACTATGAAGTCCCAGGGCTGCATGAAACCAACACTCGGCGCGTGGTGCGCAGCCGACAGGATCCGGGCCAGCACGTCCTCCGGGACGGGATCCGGCTTGAACTGCCCCCTGACGTCGCGGCGGTTGTGGATTGCTTTATAGACGGTGTCGCGTTCTTGTTCAGAAAAAATCATTGTTACCTCTCGACTGGATCAGTTTGGGTCATGATGGGAAGGTAACGCAGGTCCCGATGGATTCCGCTGAAGACCTTCGTTAAAGGGATCGCGCTTGACGCATAGTATCATTATTGATATCGTAAACATACAGAACAACTGGGGAAAGGCCAAAGCCTACTAGTGCCCCGTCCAGCTTAATCTTTCGATAACTGTCGGCCATCTATTTTTTTCGTAGGTTGGCGGTGAACAGTCTCATCGTGAACCCCAACGGTTCGATGTTGGGGTTCACGATACAACCGTTCACCGCCAACCTACAGTTCGTACAAGGTCTGCTGGGTATCGCGGTTTTAAGCTCGACTGGATACCAAGTCAAGCAGGTTGTCAAAGCCATTGAACGATTGGAGTCAGAGTGTGGCGCACATGAATGACAGATACACCTACCGTATCACCTGGTCTGAAGAAGATGCCGAGTACGTGGCCCTTTGTGCAGAATTCCCCAGCCTAAGCTGGTTGGCAACGACGCCCGAAGATGCGCTGAAGGGAATGCGCAAGATGGTCAGCGAGATTGTTGCTGATCTGCTCAAGAACGAAGAACCGGTCCCAGAACCGATTTCGATCAAACGCTTCAGCGCCAAATTCATGGTGCGGGTCCCCCCTGAACTGCACCGGCAACTGGCTCTACAGGCAGCAGAAGCTGGAGTGAGTCTCAACCGACTGGCCAGCGCTAAACTCAGTCACTAAACAATCGTCCAACTTATCCCTATGCCTAGGCATCGCATCTGTCGAGAAATCCACGTGCCTCCTCGGACAGTTTGAGAATCTGCTCGCCGTCAAGAAGTTTGTGCCGATAAAGAAAGAGCAGCTTCATCGTGAGGGTTGAGCGGCGCCAGTCATTGAAACAATCACCGACGATACGGTCTGAAGCTTCGATATGCTTATAGAGCGCCAGATACTTTTCGTGTCCGGTTCCGGTCTCTGACTGTACTATCTCCACCGCGCGCTGATTGATCCTGCGGCAAAGCTCGTCCAGCAGTTCCTTTTCAATGCTGCGCAGATACTTCCAGTCCCTTTCCGGGAGTGTTCCTGCCATGACTCCCCCCTTTTCTGTAGTTGCTTTGTACCCAGTCCAGCGTAGGTCTTTTGCAGACTTCTGGGTAACTTCATACCATACCGCACTTCGACTCCGCTCAGGGAGCAGGCGTTCGCTGAGCGGAGTCGAAGCGCAACAAAAATCCCGCCGATTGGAGTGTCTGTCAGGTCCCGCAGCACTTCTTGAATTTCTTGCCGCTGCCGCAGGGGCAGGGATCGTTGCGGCCGACCTTGGCTTCCCGGATGATCGGCTCCGTGTGAAGGGCTGGCTGAGCCCGCTTGCCGTAGGCTTCGGAGTAGCGCTGCAGGGTATCCGTGATCGAATGGAGTTGCCCCAGACAGAAAAGGGCAGCCATTTCCAGCAGTTCCTCGTCCCAGGTCTCGGTCAGCATGTCGTCCTGCCAACCGGGAACCTTGCTGAGAAAGTTTTTCTGGAAGGGAATCGGGTCCGGCATGATCTCGGGTATCGCCTCGGGATCGGAAAGCGCCCAGAGAAACGGTATGGCTCCCTCCATCTCCTCCAGCAACTCTTTCGGGATATGCCGGGCGGCCCTCTTACTGGGAGCCCAGACGTCAGCCTGGTGCGATAGGGCATCGTGCAGACCGATCCCCCACTCGGTCGCCGGTTCTTCACTTTCTTGCAGCTTCTCAGAGGATTCAAACTTGAAAGGGCAAAGATTGGCGCCCTGCAGCCTGAGGTTGTTGATCCTGTTGTAGAGATTCATCAGCGCACCCGTGAAGCCGCTGGCGTCTGCTATATTCTGAAAAACAATGCCGTGCCTGTCCAGAAGCGGCTGCAGCCATTGGGACGGCATGATAAGCCCCGGGGTGATAACGACGCCGGAGAGAAACCCGAGCAGGCGCTCGTAGGTCGTCCACTCATCCTCCGCGGTGTCGAGTTTCAGGATGAAGGCTTCTATGGTGGCCCGTTCCGGGGCCTGCAGCAGGTCGTTGGTCATGTCGTTGGCCTTTTGAAATGTAGTTACGTTGTTTTGCTTTCAACCTTGCCTCTTGGCGCCTTTGCGACTTTGCGTTGAGGCTTTTTGTAGTTTAGGACCTTCCCCCTCCCTGGCCCTCCCCCCCCGGGAGAGGGGACTTTGGGTGTCCGTCTTAATCAAGCAGCTCAAGGGATACAAGCCTAACTAGCTGATTTTACATGTTATAGTTTGCGCAGACAACGGGCTCCCCCCCTGGATCGAGGGTGTCCGGGCGAATGATGATTCGCCCCTACGGAGTGGACAAGTGTAGGGGCGAATCATCATTCGCCCAACGATGGTGCCACCTGCGCCGAATCCAGTAGCCGGCAATTAGTTGCTTGTTGATCGAGCGCAACCGTGGCGGCGCGGGCGCGCTTCTGAGAAACCGGCCACGCTACCGTGACGGCACTATATCAAAAAATAACTAGGCTGACACGAATTTCAGCCGCTTAGTGAAAGCTTTTTTTTGTGGGCAACTGCCCTCTACTTCACGCAGAGAGCTGAGGTTAAACCTTTGCACCTTTCATCCCCAAAGCGCCTCCCTGAGCCCCGAGGTGCGCTCCACCCGGCGCGCTACCGCGCTTTTGAACACTTCCTCGTCGCCCCAGATCTCCACCGCGCTCTTCGCGCGGGTGAGCCCGGTGTAGACGAGCTCCCGGGTCAGCGCCTCGGAATCGTTTCCCGGCAACAGCATCAGCAGCCGGTTGAATTCGGAACCCTGGCTCTTGTGTATGGTCATGGCGAAGACGGTGTCGTGCGCGGGAAGCCTCACTGGCGGCACCTTGCGCACGCCTCCCTCCGGCGAGGGGAAGAACACCCGGGGGTTGCCGTCCGACTCGGGGTCGGGAAGCACGATCCCGATGTCGCCGTTGAAGAGCTTCAGATTGTAGTCGTTTACGGTGATCATGATCGGCCGCCCGCGATACCAGCGGTTCCCGCGCTCAATGAGCCCCTTCTCGACCAGGATCTCCTCGACGAGCGTATTGACCCCGGCAACGCCGTAGGGCCCCTGGCGCAGGGCGGTCAGCACCCGGAAGCCGTCGAAAAGCCTCAGTGCCTCCTCGGGGGTCCCGGCGGCGAGATAGGGGGAGTAGCCGGCGACGATCCTTTCGGTCAGCGCCTTTTTCAACTGGTCGGGCGCGGGCGCGTCCTGCCAGCGGATGTCCCCGTGCAGCTCGTCCTTGAGAAGCTCCAGGGCGCCCGTCCCGTCCCCGGCATTGACGGCGCGCGCCGCCCCGCCGATGCCGCTCGAGGCGGCAAAACGGTAGTTCTTTTTAAGGACGGTCAGGGAATCATTAGGAAAACCGCGGGAGCCGTCCGCCGCGGTGACTGCCAGCTTTTCTCCGGCGACCCGCGCCACGAAGGCCTGGAAAGCGGCGGAATACGGTTCGCTGCGCCCGCCGCCGCAGATGTCGCCCAGCGCCGCACCCGCCTCGACGGAGGCCAACTGGTCGCGGTCCCCCAGAAGGATCACCCGCGCACCGTCCTCCAGGGCCTGGGCCAGTTTCGCCATCAGGGGAAGCGCCACCATGGACGCCTCGTCGACGATGACGACGCTGAAGGGGAGCCGGTTATTCCGGTCGTGGCGAAAGCGCACCGACCCGGCCTTGACCCCCAGCAGGCGATGCAGGGTGGTGACATCCTCGGGGATCTGGCTCCGGACCTCCTCGGAGCAGTCGAGCCCGGCCTTCATGGCCCGGATCGACTCCTTGAGCCGGGCCGCGGACTTCCCGGTCGGGGCGGCCAGGGCGATGCGCACCCGCTCCCCTTGAGCCTGCTCCAGGATCAGTGCCAGGATCTTCACGACGGTGGAGGTCTTCCCGGTCCCGGGCCCTCCCGAGATGACCGAGAACGTGCTCCAGAGCGCCCCGAGTGCCGCTACCTTCTGCCAGTCCACTTCCTCCCCGGGGGCTCCCGGGAAAAGCCGGGTGATCCCCCGGGAGAGGAGCACCTCGTCAAGGCTCCCGGGGGGAAGCGCTGCCTTTTGCAGTATCACCTGCACCAGCTCGCGCTCGTACTTCCAGTAGCGGTAAAGGTAGAGCCGCCCCGCGCCGTCCAGCACCAGCGGGCGGAACTCTCCCGGGGCGCCCACCACGGCCGACCCGGCCAACCCGCGGCGCAACTCGGCGAGTTCCGGAAGCTGCCGGTCGATTCCGTCGACCTGGATCCCCTGCCCCGCGATATCGGGAAGGTTCAGGCAGATGTTACCGTTGCCAACCGCGTTACTGGCGAGGGAAACGGCCAGCCGGAACCACTCCGGCGCGCCCCCCGCCTCGCGGAGCAGGAATTCGGCAAAATGGTGGTCCGTCGGGCTGAGTTCGAAAAGCGTCGTCACCGTGCTACCCTCCGGCCTGGATCAGGCAATTGGTCAGTTCATCAATCAGTTCCCGAGAGGGAGTATCGCGGAACACGCCGAACTCCTCGCCGCGCTCCCGGTCCATGCCGCGCAAAAAGAGGTACAGCACGCCGCCGAAATGGGTTTCATAGCTGTAGTCCGGCACCCGCAACGACAGGTAGCGGTTCAGCGCCACCGTGTAGACCAGGTACTGCAGCGAATAAAGGTTGCGCTCCATGGCACCCTTCAGCGCCTGCGCGCCGTAGGCCTCGATCCGGTTCCCCAGATGGTTCGATTTCCAGTCCGCCAGGTAAAACCTGCCGTTATGCTCGAAGACCAGGTCCATGAACCCCTTGAGCATCCCCTTGGCGGGCCGGAACCTGAGCGCTCCGGCGAGGGCCTGCAGATCGACCGCGCTCTCCCCGCCGCTCCATTTGGCGAGGGCTTTCCTCAGGGTTTCCGAGGTGACGAAGCGCAGGGGAAAGAAAAACTCCAGCTCGCAAAGCCACTTCCCCGCCCCGAGATCGGAAAGGGTGAAGGGGCCCTCGGGGGCGAGAAACGGAGTCGTGACGACCTGACCGACCATGCCCAGGACCGCCTCCTGCCACTCCGGGGCAAAGCCGTGCTTCTTGAGGGCCGCCTGCACCAGCTCCCCTCCCCTTCCCGCCGGGCTTCCGGCAAAGTCGAACTTCTCGAGGATCTCGTGCAGGAAGATGCCGGCGCGCGCCCCTTTGGGGAAGTTGAAGATGCTCCCCTCGGGTGGCTCCGTTCCGGCCGGGACCGGGGCCGGCGGTAGGTCCGCAGCGGCGCTTTTGTCGTGGTCCGGCAGTTCACCCGCCGCAGCACTTTGGTCCTGTTCCGGCTGTGCGCTCGCCGCCGTCGAGTCGTGGGCCGAGAGCGAGGTGAAGCTCGCCACCCGCCAGTCGCGCTCGATGGCGCCGCCAAAGACCCGGCAGCTCAACTTTTCCGCGGGGTCCCGGGGCGGCCGGTAGGGCTCGACACCCAAGGCTTCCGGCAGGGAGCAGACGGTTATGGAGCCGAGCTTCCGTGCGGCGACCGACTCCAGCTGCCGCAGCACCTCGTCTGCGGGGAGGGCCTTTACCTCTTGCGCCAGACAGGAGACCGGATCGGCGGCGCAGCGGGTCTCCGGCGAGGCGTGGAACAGGTAGGAAAGCGGGGAGGTCTCCGGCCTGCTTTTGCCCCTGCCGTCGATCTTTCCCGCCACCAGGTAGCAGCGGAACTTGGCCCGGGTCAGCGCCACGTAGAGGAGCCGGAGGTTTTCCGCCAGCGACTCCTTCTGGGCCGCCACCCGATGCGTTTCCAGGTCCGGCGAGCCGAAATCCTTCACCAGGCGGTAGTCGTCGTGGAAGCTTACCACCTCGTCGCCGGTCCTGACCCCGCTCCAGAGGAAGGGGCAGAACACGACCGGAAACTCCAGCCCCTTGCTGACGTGGATGGTCAGGATCTTCACCGCCTTCTCGTCGGTCTCCAGGCGGATCTGGTACTCGTCGGAGCTTTCCTGGCCGGTGAGCCGTTCCCCGAACCAGATCGAGAGTCCCTCCGGCCCCAGGCGCCGCTCCTGGGAGGCCGCGTGGATGATCTCGAAGCAGTGCAAAAGGTTCGTGAGCCGGCGCTCCCCGTCGGGCTTTTGCAGCAGCCGCCCGCGTACCCCCTCGCGCGACATGAGGGCCTGGGCCATCACCATGAAGCCACGCTCCAGCCAGCTCTGGTGGTACTCGCGAAACCTTCCGAGCCATTCCTCCCAGACGGCCTCGTCCTCCAAAAGCGCCGCGATGTCATCCCCGGAAAGCCCGAGCATGTCGGTCACCAGGGCGGCCCGCACCTTCGCCTCGTTGCCCGGGGCGGCAAGCGCCGCCATCAGCGTGCCGACCTCGCGCGCCTCGCGGGTTTCCAGGATACTGGCGTCGCTTCTCATGACGCTCGGGATAAGAAGCGCCTTCAGGGCGTCCTGGATTTGACCCGCCTGCCGGTGGCTCCTGACGATGATCGCAATGTGCTCGGGGAGCACCGGACGCCCGTCGATCAGCGCCTTCCCTTCCCTCCCCTGCTGCAGCAGGCGAGCGGTTTCCGCGGCGACCGCGGCGCAGACCAGCCCAGTCGCCTGGGTCGCGTTGGGCGCCTTGCCGGCCTCGTTTTGCGGCAGGGTCCAAAGCTGCAGCGGCGCTGCGTCGGCCTCCGCCAGGGAGAGCTGGGGACCACCCTCCTTGGTTCCGGAGGAGACCGGGTGGAAGGTGATCTCCCCGAAGAGGAAGGGGTTAAAGGCATTGTCGAAGACCGCGTTGAAGGCGTCCAAAAGCTTCGGGGTGGAGCGCCAGTTGTGGGTCAGGGTGAAGCGCCGGTCGATCTCCACGCCGGCCGCGGCCGCCAGGTAAGCGAAAATGTCCGCCCCCCGGAAGCTGTAGATCGCCTGCTTGGGGTCGCCGATCAGGAAGAGCGGCTGGGCGGGGTCGGCGTAGACCGTGCGGAAGATGTCGTACTGGACCGGGTCGGTGTCCTGGAACTCGTCGATGAGCGCCGCCCGGTACTTGAGCCTGAGGCAGGCCGCCAGTTCACCCCCGCGCGGGCCGAGGAGCGCCTGGTAGAGCCCCGTCAAAAGGTCGTCGAAACTCCTGACATTCAGCTCCCGCTTGCGGGCCGGCAGCTCCCGGTTCACGAAGGCCAGGAGCTCACCCCGTAGCGCCAGGAAGCGCCGGGCGACTTTGGCCTGCAGTTCCTCGCAGAGCTCGAAAAAGGGATCCTCCAGCGGAGCGCCGGTCTTCTTTTTGGCCTTCAGGATGCAGGAACTGGCGAGGCTGCCGAACTCCTTGAACATTTCGAAGGGGTTGTCGGACAGAAGGTAGATGTCGAGCGCGGCGAAGAGCGGCGGCAGCAGGGGTGGTGCATACTTCCCGGTGGCGTTTCTGGAGAGCCCCTTGTCGTTCACCAGGAGATCCCTGATTTCGGCCCCCCTGTCCTGCCACATCTGCCGGACCGTGCCAAGGAGCCTGTGGCACTCCTCCTCAAGGGGGGCAATCTCGTCAGGCTCGAAGGCCGGGAGCACGTGCAGCTTCGGGTTATCGAGCATCCCCCTGAGAAAGCCGGCGAAGTAGCCGGGGGTGAACCCCTTGGCAAGCGCGTGGCCGAGCAGCGGCGCGGGCTCGGCAAAGAAGGTCTGGCGCCAGAAGTCGTCCACCACCTCCTGGATCAGCCCGGACTGGTCGGCCATCAGTTCGGTGTCGTAGAGCGAGCCGCTCTCGAAGGCGTTATCCTGCAGCGCGCGCAGGCAAAAGCCGTGGATGGTTGAGATGGAGGCGAGGTCGAAGGACTTGAGCGCCCGGTCCAGGCGCTCGCGCGCGGCCTCGGGGCCGGGCCCCCTGCCATTGGAGTTTTCCAAAAGGCCGCGCAGGAAGGGGTCCGTCGTGGGGGTACCGGCCAGCACGTTCAGCGCCTCCCTGATGCGGGAGCGGATGCGGCCGCACAGCTCCTCCGTGGCCGCCTCAGTGTAGGTGACCACGAGGATCTGCTCCGGGGCCAGGTCGCTTTCCACGATCAGGCGCAGGTAAAGGCAGGCGATGGCGTAGGTTTTCCCGGTGCCGGCGCTCGCCTCGATCAGGTTTATCCCGGAAAGCTGTATGCCCATATGTTCCAGTTCTCTCATATTGCTTCCTCGCAAAATTCAGACACTTCTGTTGGAACTTGAAAACTCGGTGATGGACGCTGAAGCGAGGGGTTCTAGAGACGCATTGCATGCCATCCCGATTACGCTTAGACCAACTGGGTCGGCAGCGCGTAGAGACGCATTGCATGCGTCTCCCTCACCCGATCACGCTTTAGATCAACCAGAGCGCGGCAGCGCGTAGAGATTCATTGCATGCGTCTCCTTCACCATATCACGCTTAG
>Ga0209123_1002811_pt1 | contig 14053 bp, 10 predicted proteins | sample BarGraIncu00431A_FD_184500 | JGI IMG/M metagenome (GOLD analysis project Ga0209123, IMG submission 184500) | Arctic peat soil microbial communities from Barrow, Alaska, USA - Barrow Graham LP Incubations 004-31A (SPAdes) (version 2) | ecosystem: Environmental > Terrestrial > Soil > Wetlands >...
CGTAGAATCAAATATCAATGGCTGAGTTTTGATGCCTACCTCAGTTTTCAGAATCTCAAAGAACGCCTATCGTATGTGCTGAATAATTTCGGCAGCAAATACGACATTATATTTTAACCATTACTTAGATGTTAACATTTTAGAATTTTTATATCTTTTTATATGATCATTTTAAGACATATTTTAATTCAATATTGAAACTTTCATTTTAAAAATATATAACATTTAACCTAATATTCAATGCTGTAATACAATTAACAAAGAATTTCGATACAAGAAAATTGAATTGATATATGATACAAATTTCATTTTTCAATTCAATAATAATATATAATAATAAAAATATATGTCTATGAAATTGATTTTATCATTATCATCATTTTTTCATAATTATCAGGAAGCTTGTATTTTTTATATGATCAGCAATATTCTCAACTACAATTTCGATTTTGTTTAAATCGGCAACGCCCATTCCTGCCTGAGTGCAAAAATTAAGATAGCCTACTTTGGAAAAATGGATACCCATAAGTTCAATTCCTACACGGTCGGCAGCAAGCCAATCCTGACTGGCAACACAAATCCTGTGTTCGATAGGTGTTCCCAGGGTAGGGCCGTTTCCTTCCATTCCTTCATATCCGTCCATCAAGGCAAGGTGTGGGTGCAATTGCCAGGCCAGAGAGAAAATATTATAATTTATGCCAGGGAATCCATCACCGTGTATAATTCTCTTGTAGCTGACTGTATTCGGTTTTGTTTCCACAACATTCGCTGAAAACCTTTTGTCTTCTGAAAAGAAGGTAAATCCTATATCTTTTATTGGTGCACCAAAGACAATATTTTTCAGAGAAAAAGAGGCTACAAACGAGGAATGAGTTTTCATACGGGCCACCGATATTATATAGGAATTGCTGTTGGGCATGATGCTGGCAACCCTCACCGGAAATGGCTTCATTTCTTTTTCGATGACGACATACATAACATCATAAGTTTCGGCATCTAGGTCAACTAATTTTACTGGATACTTAGAGAGCAAGTCGAAGTATCCGTAATTTTTAAATCCCTCAAGTGTTGAGCCGCTGGCAATAGATTCGGCAATAATAACATTGTCTAGTTTATTGATTGATTGGAGGAATTTTAATACCCCATCAAGGGTGTCGACACGCGTACATGCCAGTGGAACATATATAAGCTCGTTGTTGGGTTTAATAATCACCCGAGGGTTGCCAATAGCTTGTTTGATTTGTTTTGAAAACGGCTTAAGAGTATGGAAGACCATATCGGCCCTATTATCGTCTGTAGTAATAGATACCTGTGAAGAACTGTTCTCGGGGATTGAATAAGTAGCAATTACACTTTTATGATTAAAAAAGGAGGCCGCAACTCCACCAACCATTGAGGTTCGAAGAAAATTTTTGCGATTAAACGTACTCATTAGGTTTTAGTTTTAATATTTATACGAATATCCTAGGTCTTTTTGCTCGTGTACAAATTGATTCTGATCAGTCATTTTCTTAAATTCTCACATGATAAATGAACTCAGAATGTTATGGTCTTAAAATAGTGCCATCATTTTTCCGCACTGTCCAGTTCGATTTCGTTCCAATAGGATATTTAGCCGCTTCCTTTTCATTGATATCAACGCCAAGACCTGGTGCTTCATTGATGTACATATATCCGTTTTTATAGGTTTGGCATCCTGTGAAAACTTCCTGGGCCTTGGCTGACCAAAAGTGTGACTCCTGAATTCCGAAATTCTTGATGGCAAGGTCAATATGGGCATTGGCTGCATGTCCAACCGGAGAAGTATCGCCTGGTCCATGCCATGCAGTCTTGACATTAAACCACTCACCAAGCCGCGCAACTTTCATGGCCGGAGTAATGCCGCCAATTTGAGAAATATGAATTCGGATGTAGTCAATCAGCTGATCAACCATGGGATCCCTGAACTCATTGATGTTGTTGAATAACTCGCCGATAGCGATTGGAACGGTTGTGTTGGCCCGAAGGGTCTTAAGCCATTTCATGTTTTCAGGAGAGAATGGATCTTCAATCAGGAAAGGGTGGTATTGCTCTAGTTGCTTGATCATATTGATGGCATCCATCGGCTCAACCAATTCGTGAACATCATGCAGCAATTCAATATCTTCGCCACAATTTTTGCGTACGATTTCAAACATTTTAGGCACTCTCTTCAAATAAGTATGCTGGTCGGAGAAAGAATCACTTTGTCTGCCAAAGCCAGCCTCCTTAAAGTCAGGCTTTTGTTCCATTGTCCCCACACCTCCATAACCACCTTGCTGAATACGAACATGCCGGAATCCCTGATCCATAAACTTTTTAACATTTTCTGAGATCGCTTCAGGTGTTGGGCCACTGGCGTGTGCATAACATTCGACCGCAATTCTGCATTTGCCTCCAAGGAGCTGATAAACAGGCATGTTTGCCCGTTTGCCCTTAATATCCCATAATGCTTCGTCCAGACCACTTAACGCATTATTAAGCACGGGTCCGTTCCTCCAATAGGAACTGACATAAGCCGATTGCCACATATCTTCAATATTGTCAACGTCTTTCCCAACACAAAAATCAACCAGGTATTTTTCAATGGCAGTTACGACAGCAAAAGCCCGCTGTGTAAAGGTTGCACATCCAATACCATATAAACCGGGCTCACTGGTCTCCACTTTCACAATAACAAGGTTTGCACCTTCGGGTGCGGTTGCAATTGCCTTGACATTCGTTATCGTTACCTTGGGCATCCCTACAGCATAGGAAGGTGTTAAATGTGTTTCAGCTCTTGCTGCGGGACTTTCGAACAGACCCAGGATTCCGGCGGCAGAACCCACTGAAAATAACTTCATCGCATTTCTTCGACTAATTCCCGAAAGAGTTTCTGATTTTTTCATACGAAAAAATATTAGTGTATAATTGAATAGCAAATCGTACGTATGGAACTCGCACATGCATTTTCATCGCCTGTTGTCCCAATGCGTCAGGATGCTCGTTTCATTCGCTTAAATTATAGTTGGTAAGTATTAATTTAGATCGGGAATTATTTCAATACCCTTTTGTAGTTCTCCACGAACATTCCGGCATAAGGTTCAGCATATTTCTCCAGTTTTATTCTATCCGATTCAGATAGTTTTTTCATGCCTCTCAAAACTTTTATATTTGCCTCCAGTTCATCTGTATTCAAGCAACCACTAATTAGTGTAGACACCGGAAGAGAATACACATACTGATGGAGATTTGCATAGGTAAGTTTTGTTTTTGCTACTACGTCAGGAATATCTTCTGTTTTGATTTCCTTGGGGGTGGTATCTATTCGTTTACCCATCATGCTGCCACCTGCCATTGTTTTCATGGCAAGAATACCATACTTTTTCTCCAAAAGAACAGGTAAAACCTGGCGTTGGAATGACTCAAAGAAAGGATCGCAGACATTTAACGGCATCTGGCAAGTATCCATCTCAATACCCAATTCATCAAGCTTTTTCAGGAAATATAAATGAGTTTTAGGGGATTGGTGTCCGGTAAAACCAATATATCGTGTCTTGCCTTTTTGTTTTGCTTCCAGAAAGGCATCCAGGACACCTGCTTTTAATCTATTATCAACATCTTCCGGGGTATTGAGGGCGTGAATTTGCCACAAGTCGACATGGTCGGTTCTTAAAGCTTTTAATGACTCATCCAACATCTGTCGCACCTCAGCACCAGTTTTCCCCGGGGCTTTTGTCATCAGGAAAATCTGGTCCCGGTATTTGGGAGTAAGAAATTTACCCATGTACTCTTCCGCACGACCATTGACATATTTTCTGGCATTGTCGAAAAAACGAACACCCAACTCCATGGATCGTTCAACCATTCTCTCTGCATCAGTAGGATTATCAATGAATCCCAAATGGTAGCCACCAAGGCAAAAAGCTGTTACTTTTTGACCATCCCTTGTCAACTGGCGCTGTGGAAGAATTTCACCCCACTTGTCGGACACAGGAATTGCAGAAGCCCAATCTGCAATTAAACTTAAGGCTGCAATCGTTCCAACTTTTTTGATAAACGTTCTGCGATTTTCCATAACAATTAACTTTACATGTTTTACATCGGACTCACATTTAATAAATACTTATCCTTCCCCCAAACAAAAATTGATTTGCCTGATCGGATAAGGCTTGATAGAAAATATTTGACTTTTTTGAACGCCTTATAAAAGTAGCCAATACTTTATTTCAGGTGCTCCCCAATAGCTAAAAAGTACTGGTTTTATGTGGTTTATGACCTAATATGGCTCTATATTAGCCATATTAGGTCAGCACCTTATAAATATCGGAATTTTACTTCATATTGGGAACAATATCAGATCCATAAATCTTGCCCGATTGCACGTCATTTTTGCTAAACCCAGAGATATAACGGTTATTAGTTAACTCGATCGAAACGCCGGTTGTGTGTAGCTTCGCATATACGTTATCTCCCTTAGCAACAGCATCACTGATTTCCTTAAGTGTCCTCTCGTCGCCTGTCATTCTTTGTGCGAAGTACGAAGAGTACACAAGCACTTTTCCGCCTCTATTGTCAATTCCGGGAGCACCACACCTTTGGAAGTTTGCCTGTTGAAAACGTACTGTGCCACTATTTATGATAGCCCCTATGACAGGACTACCCCAAAACGCACTGTTGTATAGGATAAGTTGTGCATCAGGGTTAACTTTAGTGGTATTAGTTTCGCGTCCCATAAGGACATACGACCTGACAGGCTCTGCTGTCCGCGTGCAAACCAATTCAGAGTTGATCGCGATCAATTTGGTGTTTTTGTCGGCGTCTTCTACAAATAAAGAAAACGAACATCCGTCTGAACCGTGACCTATAACCGTCATTTTGCCAGGATCTTTACCGGTTATTGCATCTTTCAGGAAATGTAACCCGTAGAATGACCCGTAAACGAAGTTATTGAAAATCGTCTGGTTTTTAATGTCGGCGAATTTAAGCGCACTGCAATTTGACTGTATGAAACGTGTCAAAGAAATTCTCGGATATCCCTGTCCGCCTTGTGGGAGGCGTGAACCGTAATGCGGATTGAGCTGCATATTCCGGATAAATCCACCTTCAGCACCTCCGCCTACCCAGATACCTGCTCTTGCAAGTACGCCGGCAAAATAATCAACATAGTGACCGCTGGTGTTGTAGGAGGCGAGGTCTATCCCTTTATCGCCGACTTCCGTCATATTCACAATATAAACGTTTGGACCTAGTCCTTGGATCAGGAATGGAGTTGTTCGGGGATTCTCAGCTGTAAAACCATCTGTTGCGATATTAAGCTGCGCGATTGTAATCCCTCTGATACCCGCCCCTGCCTCGAGTTGTATAAGTGAAGCGCCTTTTTCTCCGGCAACACCGCCAGCATAAGTTGTCAATATACCTGTACCACCACTTTGAGTATGATGTTGTACATCCCATGTTCCTCTCAATTCTACTCCCGATGGAACTTTGATAGGATAGTTCACTAAATATCGTCCACCCGGCAAATACAGTGTACCGCCGCCGGCAGCCTTGATTTCGTTAAGCGTAGTTTGCAATTTAGCCGATACATCTTCTGTCGGCAGATCGTTGCTAAAGCCTGTAGCCCGCGGCAGATCGGCTTTGAAAACATTGTTTGACACCGGTCTCGGGTGTACTTTAATATCTGTTATTATATTTTTAGGAATCGGATCAAACAAATATTCCTTGCCGTTATAAATCTCAACTTTGGCGGATTTGCTGTTATTATTGATTTCCAGTTTGCGCTTATAACCGGAATTCACCGATTTGAGTGTATTCACGTCTGTACCCAGAAACACATGACCGGCAGGTTTTTTAAAATCGCACTGAGTGAGCAGCACATTACCATTATTTATTCTGAGCGCGTATTCGTTGTATTCGCTAAATGTACAGCTTTCGAAGGATATAGCGCCGTCGCTGCCATCGCTGACGATAGGTCCGGTAAAATCGACACCGTTGAATTGAACTGAAGTTTTAAATTCATTGTAGAAATACACGGCATTACCATCTTTATCGGCTCCGAATGTCGAATTGGAAATAAGCAATCCATATGGGTTGACGGACTGAACGTATAAACCGGTTCCGCAATTTTTGACATGATTTTCGTAAAACTGTGCGTTTGGAGTATCGGAGAAACCGGGTTCTTTGCCGACCCACATACCCGTCTTATAACCGGAGACATACAGATACGACACATATTCCCAATCGGAACGGTGCATATTGAATCCTGTACCGTTTGCTCTCGTGTATTCGGTAACCTTTACAAGTGAGGGTGAACCTGGAAGCCCTGAATTGGCCCAGTATTTAGGGTCTATTTTGACATTCTCGATACGTCCGATGTCTGTGCACACATGGACTTCAATTCCTGTATTGAGGGCGGTCATGTAGCTGTTCAAAATATAATGCAGTTCGCTCGGAGCGGAATAGAAACCGTTGTAGGCGTTTACCAAGGTTACGTGCTCAATAGTCACACAGTCGCCGCCTGGCTGAAATAATGTCCAGGGATATGGTTTTATGTCGTTGATATCCTGTTCAGGATACCAAATTGACAGGTTTGTCACGCCTGTTCCCGAAGTCATATCTATAAATCTGTCAGCTATACTGGTATAGGTAGTGCGAAGTGCGTTGCCAGCCTGCGAGTCGTTCCACCAACTTTCAACAGTTCCGTTATAATTGGGCGCATTTTTGCCAACACGCACTTCAAGAATGGTTCCGAGAATTTTCCCATTGTTTATTTCGGGATCCGCCCAGTCGCCGCGAAACTGCACACTCGATGGAATTGTCAGAACATATTGGTAATTAAAGTCTTTCGTTGTTTGCTCTGTGCCCTTACGCATCCTAACGTTCCGGGTAGCGGTTTGCGTACTGCGGAACTCATAATTGCCCGCTGGTATATACACTACACCACCGCCATTGTTGTAAGCAGCATCTATGGCAGCCTGGAATGCCGCTCGGTTGTCAAACCCCGGCTCAGCTTTCGCGCCAAATCTCGGATCGGTCACTACAAAGTCAGATATAACCCAATCTTTTGTTGGATAAACAGTTTTTATGCTTTTTTGGTTCGCTTGCTGTCTATTCACCTCTAATTGAGCATTTGCAATGTTTGCAATAAACATTGCTATAATGGCAATCATCGCCATTTTACCCAATTTTGAAACTGTTTTTGTAATTCTGAAATTCATCCTACTTATCTTGCTTTTCAGATTTACCCCGTTTCTGAAATGGTCTCTGGTTCCCATTACGCCGTTTAAATTACTGTGGTGCGCCATAACATTATTAATTTTTATAGATTTCTAAGGTTGTCACTTTTGGGTGTGACAGAATTGATTTAAGGTTGTATTATTTTGATTTTGTTTCTTTCTAAATCTCGCAGGCCATTTTCTTATCTCAATACTCTCCTGGTTATGAGTGTCTAATTCCTCCTAAAGTTGTTTAAAAAAGTGTCTACCTATTTCAGGACGAGATCTTTTTTCCTTTTACGTTTTTTGCAACAAAAATAATTAACTCAATCGACGAGCATGACTTCAGGAAAGATATCTTTTAGTGACTAAATTTATTCTATTTACTTCATTGGTATTTTGATTTTATGGATTCGTAATTTGGTTACAAATAAAACTTGTTCCTATTAATACCACGATTAACATTTGACAAATGCGGGCATAATAATCGATTAATATTATATTAATATTTCAGATAACTGATAAAGAATGAAATAAATATGGTTATCACAAATATTTCGGCATAGACGATCATTAAAAAGGTCACGACAGATCGGAATAATCAGAATCTGTTTAAAAAGAGTTTATTCATTATATTTGGTATTTTCTTTGTAAAACCCTGTTGTTTTAGTATCCTTGTGGCAGGAAAAAATAACCACTAAGTCTCAAATTCACAAAGATTTCATTCGTATATAGTAATATTAAGTTGAAGTATATCTTTTGGATCTGGGAACATCATTTCAAACTCAGCGACTACCCACTCATGGAACTCGCAAGAGTTTATGTATCTCATTTTGTGGTATTTCTGCCATGCTCGTTTCACATATAATTTAGACTGAAAAAGGAACTTAAAAAATTTAAACAGTCTTTCATCTTATTTCGAAGATTTTTACAATTGATGTAACCCCTTAAAAAAGTATCTTTACTAAAAAATAAATAATAAACAGATGAAAAAAGAATTTAGTATTTTGCTTATATTCTTGTTTATGAGTAACTTTGTTGGCGCTCAAACTATAAATTCACTTACATCGAAAGAGATAAAACAAGGTTGGATTCTGTTGTTTGATGGAAAAACAACCAACGGGTGGACCACTGGCAGTGATCAACCAGTCCTGGTAGGATGGGAAGTGAAAGATGGCTGCATCACCACCGTGAAAGATGGCAAGGGTGGTGACTTCGTAACTGTCAACGAGTACAAGGATTTCGATCTTTCGGTGGATTACAATATCACACCAGGTTGCAACAGCGGTATCAAATACTTTTACTCTAAGTACGAGAAAGGTGGTAATCTGGGAATGGAATATCAGATTCTGGATGACAAATTAGCAGAAGATAATAAGAAGGATAATCATCTTTGCGGCTCTTTTTATGATTGTCTGCCTCCAAATGCTGCGGAAAAGAAAGTGAATCAACCTGGAGAATGGAATACCATTCGCATTGTTGCCAAGGGGAAAAATGTTGAACATTGGTTAAATGGCAAAAAAATCCTGGAATTTACCCGTGGAAGCAAAAATTATACTGATGCAGTTGCTACCAGTAAATTCAATAAGACAACTCCCACATTCGGAATGGTTGAAAAGGGCCGCATCCTTTTACAGGAGCACGGCGGCGTTGTTTCTTTCAGAAATATTAAAATCAAATTATTATAACTAACAGGGAATGGAAAACAGACGCGATTTTATCAGGAAATCTGCAGCTTCTTCAGCAGGAATCGTTATTGGCGCAATGGGTTTTAGCGCAAAGAGTTACGCAAATATTATTGGGGCAAACGACCGGATTCATGTCGCTATAATCGGGGTGAATGGCCGGGGAAACAGCATGGCAGGCACCTTTGCCAAACAAAAAAATGCAGAAGTTTCTTGTATTTGTGATGTCGATTCCAGGGCGATCCCAAAAGCTATAAAGGCAGTAGAAATAGCAGGACAGGAATCAAAACCCAAATCAGAAAAGGATTGCAGAAAAGTGATGGAAGACAAATCAATCGATGCGATTTATATCGCGACACCTGATCACTGGCATGCACCTCTTACTATTATGGGCTGTAAGGCTGATAAACATGTTTATGTGGAAAAACCACTGAGTCATAATCCACATGAGGGTGAAATGGCTATCGAAGCTGCACGCAAGTACAACAAAGTAGTCCAAATGGGTGCCCAACGTCGTTCAGCTCCCGTTCTGACACAAGGCATCACGAAACTTCATGAGGGTATTATCGGCAGGGTTTACCTGGCAAAAACCTGGTACACCAATACCAGAAAACCCAATTTCCTGAAGCCCGGACAGGTTCCTGATTGGCTTGATTATGACTTGTGGCAGGGGCCTGCACCCCGTACACCTTACCAGGATGGTCTTATTCATTACAATTGGCATTGGTTCTGGAATTATGGAACCGGCGAAGCGCTGAACAACGGAACCCACGAAGTAGACGTAGCCCGTTGGGGACTTGGGGTCGATTTCCCGATTCGCGTAACTTCAGTGGGGGGAAGATATCATTATAAGGATGACTGGCAGACACCAGACACTCAGATTATTTCGATGGATTTTCCTGGTCGCGTCTCATTGATGTGGGAATGCCGGAACTCTAACGGCAGACAAATCGAAGGATCCGACAGAGGTATCATCTTCTACGGCGAAAACGGAAGTCTGGACACTGGTGGAGACAGTTATAAAGTCTACAATAACGACGGCAAACTGATTGATGAAGTAAAATCCATCATAGTAGACGGACCGATAGATGCAAGAAACACTACAAGTCCGAGCCTTGGAATGGACAGTCTGCATGTAGCAGATTTCCTGGATGCCATCCGGAAAAGCCGTCGACCAAATTGTGATGTCGAGTTGGGTTACAAGAGTGTATTAGCCATGCAGTTAGGGAATATCTCGTGGCGTGTTGGCCGCGACCTGAAAATTGATCCAAAAAACGGACATATCATCGGCGACAAAGAAGCCCAGAAACTTTGGGGCAGAACCTATGAAAATGGCTGGGAACCAAATGTATAGTATTCAGGTTTTACTCTATAAGACACTAGAATACATCTCAATAAGTAATTTGTAAAGCATCACTTTTTTTGCTGAAAATGGGAATACAATTGTTAACATTAAAGAGGATTATCCAAAAACCGATATTTTAGTTTTTTTTATTACCAACTACCTTTTCAGTCTTGCGCTTCTGGCAAGGGTTAAAGCCACTTCTGAGTGATTACCAACACGCCTAGTTTGGCTCACGGCCCATTGTAATAGTTCTTTTCGTGAGAATACAAGTTTGTTTCCATATTTGAGATGTGGCATCTCTTCGGATGAGGTTAGTTTATAGATTTTGGCCTTGGATGTCGGGTATCCATTTTGTTTCAGCAGGTCAATAGCTGAGTCTAAAGTGAGGCTATCTGGTGAAGACTCTTTAATTTGGACTTTTGGCAGAAATTCCGCAATCGCTTCGTTTACGATTGCTCTGAGTTATTCGGGAGTGGTTACAATGATTGTCGACATTTTTGCACTTATTAAAAAGGTTAAACATAGTCTATCAACATACCCATTTCAATGCTGATCTGATTACAAATGTAGGTATCTGTTTGTATATTTTTCAGATATTAAAGTGTTTACATCCCATAATCAGTGGGTATGAATGGTGCAGAATGAATACAAAGTAAATGGGTAAACACTAATTGAATTTACACAAATATGCTTTTCATTGCAGAATAGTCACGTATGGTTTACAATGTAAGGCCGAAAAATTAATTTTTCAAAAAAGAGACTAACACAATCCAATTCGAACTGAAAGGGCTCTTTGTAAGTATTTTATGCTTGGTTAAAAGGAATTATTTTTTGTTTTTCAATTCGATCAATTGTTTTAGGACTTTACCAGGTTCAAAAGGTTCATATCCGCCCCAAAATTTTGTTGTCGGTTCAGTTGAAATAAATCCGTATTCACACCATTTATCCAGTGTAGGTCGGGAGATCCCCAACGCTTTACATAGACCTTTTTTATTTAGTATTTTATCTTTTCCATTAATTGCTATTTGAGGTTCCAGGTTCCGGATGGCTTTATTCAAATTCTCCTTAATAATCCGAGGCGAAGCCTTTTTTGAAAGTGCTGTTATCTCCAAAGTGCTGAAATCACAATCGCTAAATTGAAGATTTTTTTTAAGTTCCTCCACTAATGAATCGTAAACCTTCAATTTAATAGCTGATATTTTTAATTCCTTCCTGCGTGGCATAAACAAAGTATATTAGGAAAAATACTATTGTTGATTATTTAATTGCGTCTTTGGCTATTCATTTGTGAATCTATGATGTAACGTTACAAAAAATAATCGTAACAATGAAATCGGAAAGAGATTGGAAATATTTAAGGGATGAAACTTCATTGGCAAAGAATATATTGAACCAATTTTTTTGTTTACTTATTAGTTCATTTAAAGCCAAAAAAATATTTGAAAAGAAGAGTTGTATGCAAATTGTATGCAAGGGCATAAAAAAAGAACTTACAAAAATGATTGTAAGTTCTTGATATTCTGGGGTGGGCCCACCAGGGCATGATCCTGGGACCCCCTGATTATGAGTCTGTAAATTTGTCTTTTTATTCTTTTTCGCTTTCTTTCCTTGATTATTCAATTATCTGTATTTCAGTGACAAATGTAATTATTTTTTTAATATTATTTGTATTGGTTTTCATTATTTGTTTATTTTTGTGTGCAAATTGTGTGTACATCTTTTTTTAAAATACATAAAAACCGAAGCCAATGTTTAACTACTCACATAATGGAATCACAATCGCTTCGATCCTGGATGAGCGACGGTCGACCAAAGATGGGAAATTTCCTGTTAAAATTAGAGTTACTTTTAACAGGGATCGTAAATATTATTCCACCGGAAAAAACCTTTCTACTGGAGAATGGGAAAAACTTCCGATAACTAAAAGTCGTGCATTTTCCGAAGTAAGGACAGATATTCAAAATTCTTTTGACAAGGTTAAAGAAATTGTTCAAACGTTGGAGGATACAAATAATTTCTCATTCGATCTCTTAAACAGGGATTTGGGAAAGGGCATGAACGACACTTTAAACACAGCATTCAAAGCAAAAATTAGCAGTCTCGAAGCTGATGGCAGATCCGGAACGCAGCTTTATTACAATTGCGCTTTAAATAGTATTGAAAAATTTGCAGGTACAAATATTTTATTCTACGATGTTACTGTCGATTGGCTTAACAAGTACGAAAAATATATGTTAATCGATAGGAGTTATACTTTGAAAGGTAAAAATTACACTGAAAAGGGAAGGAGCTATACTACAAATAGGAATGTATTTAAGGGCTATTCGCACCATGATGAACGAAGCGATACGTGCGGGAGTAATCAAAGCAAACCAATATCCCTTTGGTCGTGACAAAAAAGAGATTACAACCGGATCAGGACGTAAATTAGCCCTAACACTTGCACAGATTAAAAGCATAGTTGATTTTTCCGATGGTAACGCAACAACCGAACGTTACCGGGATTTATGGTTTTTCTCTTACTTATGCAATGGGATCAACTTCACAGATATTGTGCATCTTAAATATGGAAATATTCAAAACAATGAAATTTCATATTTGAGAGAAAAGACAAAGCGAACCTCAAAAGTCAAAAAAGATATTCAGGCTATTCTTACGCCCGAAATGAATGTAATAATTCAAAAATGGGGTAATCCAAATAGGGATTCCAATCAATTTATATTCCCATATCTGAATGGAATGGAGACACCAATGGAGGCAAAAGTTAAATCACATGAATTGATTCGACGAACCAATAAACGGCTTAAAGAGATTGGAAAAGCATTAAATATTGACCATCTAAGTACCTATTCAGCCCGGCATAGTTTTGCAACATTAGTGAGCTTTTTGATTATTCAGCTCATTTTAAGCAACTTGCAATTCATAAAATCTCAATAGGTAATGGATAAGTAACGAGCTAAACACGTTGGTTTGCTTTGATTTGCTGCTCGGTCAAATAACTCTTTGACAAAGGTAGAAAAAGATTTTAGCTATGCAATACCCAAACTATCTTTATCAGCAATTCCGAAAGAAAACATTTGAAATAAATTATTGATAAATTCACACACTTATTCAACATCAACTAATAAGCTGTTGTATCAAGGCATAAAATAATGTTTCATTTAGCAGAGTAGAACAGTTTTTTATGTAAGTTTGTCTCGAGTTTTAGACCGGTTTCCCTCTGAACACGAAATTCAAAATTCATCAGTGAAAGATGGCGATGAAGAATATTACCCTGTTCATCGAATTGCTTCCCTGTTAAAAAGATGGCTGCTTGGCACACATCAAAGCTATCTTATCAAAAATAAGTTGGAATATTATCTTGATGAGTATGTATTCAGATATAATAGACGAACTTTAACAAGTAGATGGCTTTTATTCAGGCGATTAATTGAACAAGCAGTAATAACAGCCGCTGTATCGTACAAAGAAATTATCAATCAAAATCACGGGTAACGATTGGATACCCCATTTAAAATATTTTTAATACATGATATGACTTAAAGTTTTTCAATTCTTTTTATAAAAACGTTTAGGATTTAGGTTGTTTTATTTCTCCGCCACGACCAAAAAAAAGGAGCTTTTCGCTCCCCTTTTTCAAAGGCTGATCTGTTCTTCAACCTCTTTGACTTTCCCATCCAGCGTGCGTTTCATCTCGTCGATTACTGAGGTGATCACTGATGAGTTGGAGGTTTTGAACTCATTTCCGGCAGCATCTCTTAGCAGAATCACAGAGCTGAGTGAATCAGCTCCTATCTGGAAGGTTTGCA
>Ga0209123_1002812_pt1 | contig 14051 bp, 10 predicted proteins | sample BarGraIncu00431A_FD_184500 | JGI IMG/M metagenome (GOLD analysis project Ga0209123, IMG submission 184500) | Arctic peat soil microbial communities from Barrow, Alaska, USA - Barrow Graham LP Incubations 004-31A (SPAdes) (version 2) | ecosystem: Environmental > Terrestrial > Soil > Wetlands >...
GGAAGACCGGGATCTGGAATCCAACATGGACTTCAATTCACATCATATTATGGGCGAGGACGTTCAGTTTACGCTGCTGCAGGCGGCCAACGAGGTAGTCGGACATAGAATCCGTGATATTGAGGATACTGATTCAAGGCATGTATTTGGCCTGATTCGAAAAGACCATATGATACTGGCGCTTCCAAATATGAAAATTGAAAAAGGAGACAAACTGATTCTGGCTTCCCTGTGAGCCGTTCGGTCAGAGGTGATATATTATGAAGCTTGTCATTGTGGGTGCAGGTAAGGTTGCTTATTATTTGATCCGCGAATTCACACGCGAACATGAAATTATTGTTGTTGAACAGGATGAGGCGGCAGCTACGCGCATCGCAAATCAACTGACTGCTGTTGTTGTCCAGGGTGACGGGACCAATGCCGCGGTCCTTGAACCTCTTTGCCGCGGCGCGGACATGCTTATTGCGCTCACCGGAAAAGATGAGAATAATTTGATTGCCTGCCAGGTTGCCAAACGCCACCTGCATGTACCGTTCACCGTTGCACGCGTTAACAATCCCAAAAATCTTGAAGTAATGGAAAAATTCGGGGTTGATAAATCATTCTCCGGCACGAAAGTCCTTGCGGAAATGATTGAACAGGAAATTGATTATCTTGGATTAAGGATTGTCCATGAAATTGATAATTCAGACCGTGTCCTGATTGAATTCCGCCTTTCCGCCTTGTCACAGGCCTGTGAAAAGAATCTTTTTGATTATGAATTTATCGCCGGATCACGTGTCGTGGTAATTACAACACATGACGGATCAGTTATTACGCCGGATGGAGCCACAGTTATGCATGCCGGGGACCTGGTTATGATGGTAAGCACAAAAAACAGTCTCGAAGCTATTTGGAAAGAGATGGTGCGTGCCTGATATGTTAGTCAAAAGAAGCAAAATACATAATTTTCTAAGGTGGTTCTTTATCAAGCCTGCCCGGGTTATCGTATCAAGCTTTGTGCTTGTTGACCTTGTAGGTACGCTGCTGCTGATGCTTCCGATTTCATCCCGTGACGGGATGAGCCTCGGGTTTATCAATTCGCTTTTTACTACGGTTTCGGCTACATGTGTTACAGGCTTGGTCGTAGTCGATACGGCAACGCATTTTACCGCATTTGGCCGTGTTGTGATAATCTGCCTGATCCAGATCGGCGGTCTGGGACTGGTCACAATCACTACCTTTTTCTTAAACCTCGTAAGGCGCAGGGTGGGACTTCGAGGAAGGGTTCTCGCACAGGAATCATCCGGAAGTTTTTCATTTATGGAACTCCCTGCCCTTATCAAATCCATTTTCTTAACAACATTTGCTTTCGAATTTACAGGGTTTGTCCTGCTCTCCACTCAGTACGTCCCAAGGTTCGGATGGGGACAGGGACTGTCAAGTGCAGGCTTTCAGGCAGTATCTGCTTTTTGTAATGCGGGCTTTGACCTTTTGGGGGACAAAACAGGAGCATACTCAAGCCTTACTGCGTTCAACAATAACCCTGTCGTCATAATGACAACCGGATTCCTGATCATCTGCGGCGGCCTTGGATTTATCGTATGGCGTGACCTGTACAACTACCGCAAAACAAAGAGCCTTAGACTTCACAGCAAAATTGCAATATTCATGACAGTAAGCCTTGTCCTTGCAGGTACAATTTTCTTCCTGGCGGCCGAGTGGTCAAATATCGGCGTTGATGCTTCCGGAGTGGGGGCGATGGGTACTCTCCCTGCGTGGCAGAGGCCGCTTGCCGCATTTTTTCAATCGGTAACGCTTCGTACTGCCGGATTCAACTCAATCAGCCAGGCGAATCTCCTGGCCGGATCCAAGTTCATTTCTGTTTTGATGATGTTTATCGGTGCCGGATCGGGTTCGACAGGAGGCGGTATTAAAGTAACAACGTTTGCACTCCTTCTTGCAACCGTCTCCTCGGATATCCGCGGACGTGGACAGATCATCATACGCAAGCATCAAATACCGCGTGAAGCCTTCCAGCGCGCCATCGCAATCTTTTTCCTGGCGATGGGACTCATGCTGGGCCTGTCACTGATCCTTTGCTTTACGGAAGCGGCTGCCCTGCACAGGGGGAACTTTGAATATCTCGACCTCCTTTTTGAATCGGCGTCCGCCTTTGGTACGGTAGGCGTAACTTCCGCCCAGACTCCGGATTTAACTATGCTTAGTCATATCTTTATTATTCCTGTAATGTTTATCGGCCGCGTCGGCCCGGTAACCTTTGCACTGAGCCTGGCAATGCGAGAACCCAAACAAACGAATAATATCTATCCTGAGGGCAAAATTCAGATTGGCTGAAACGCAGTATGATAAATCATAATTGCCTGTAATTTTTGCTCTTTTTGCAAGAAGCAGGAGGCTATCTTGCAAAAATCTATTTTTTGTTTGCAGTTCAACTTGACAAAACGGTTGGCTCTGACCGATAATAAATCTTCAAAGAATATAATAAGGAGGACCGATTTATGGGGTTAACAATCTCACAGAAGATTATCCGTGACCATCTCCTTTCCGGAGAAATGAATGTTGGATCAGAGATTTCGATCCGTATCGATCAGACATTGACACAGGATTCAACGGGTACTATGGCGTACCTTCAGTTTGAGGCAATTGGTGTTCCACGAGTTAAGACGAAGCTTTCCGTTGCCTATATTGACCACAATACGATTCAATCCGGTTTTGAAAATGCAGATGACCACAAGTATATTCAGACAGTTGCCAAAAAGCACGGCATTCGTTTTTCAAGACCCGGAAACGGAGTCTGCCATCAGGTTCATATTGAGCGTTTCGGCGTCCCGGGGGAGACCCTTCTGGGTTCCGACAGCCATACACCGACCTGCGGCGGCATCGGTATGCTGGCAATTGGTGCCGGCGGCCTGGACGTGGCTGTAGCAATGGGCGGAGGACCTTATTATCTGAGCATGCCCAAAATCTGCCGGATCGACCTCAAAGGCCGCCTGGCGCCCTGGGCTACTGCGAAAGATATTATTCTTGAAGTTCTCCGCATCATGTCCGTTAAAGGCGGTGTCGGCAGGATTGTCGAGTATGCAGGCGAGGGACTTGCCTTTCTGTCCGTACCGGAACGCGCTACGATAACGAATATGGGTGCTGAACTTGGTGCGACAACATCGATTTTCCCGTCGGACGCAGTGACGAAATCTTTTCTGGCTGCACAGGGTAGGGAAAAAGACTGGATTTCACTTCTTCCGGATGAAGACGCCGTCTATGATGAAATATTTACTATTGATCTCTCTTTATTGAAGCCGATGGTTGCCAAACCCCATATGCCGGATAACGTTGTTCCTGTTACTGATATCGCCGGCTTGAAGGTGGATCAGGTTTGTATTGGTTCCTGTACGAACTCTTCCCTTATGGATATGCTCAAGGTTGCAGCCATTCTTAAAGGTAAGACGGTTCATCCTGATGTGTCGCTTGTCATTGCCCCAGGTTCCAAACAGGTATTTACGATGCTGGCTGAATCAGGGGACCTGGCAGATATGATCACTTCCGGTGCACGTATTCTGGAATGTGCCTGCGGACCATGTATCGGCATGGGTCAGTCCCCCCGGACGGATGCTGTTTCCCTTCGTACGAATAACCGGAATTTCTACGCGCGTTCCGGAACGGCGTCTGCAAAGGTATATCTGGTCAGTCCGGAAGTTGCCGCAGTTGCAGCACTGACCGGAGTAGTAACCGATCCTGCCGCATATGGGCAGCCTCCTGTCATTTCCATGCCGGACCAATTCTATGTTAACGACAATCTTATCGAAATGCCTGCTGAAAATGCAGACGGGATCGAAGTTGTGAGGGGACCGAATATTAAGCCGTTCCCTATAAATATTCCCTTGACTGATACTGTAAAAGGCAGAACCCTTGTAAAACTCGGGGACAATATTACGACTGATCATATCATGCCCTCGAATGCCAAGCTTCTGCCATATCGATCCAATGTCCCTTACCTGGCCGATTACTGCCTGACCCCGTCAGATCCGGATTTCCCGGCACGTGCCAAACAGAACGGCGGAGGATTCATAATCGGGGGTTCCAATTACGGTCAGGGCTCGAGCCGCGAACACGCGGCACTTGCCCCGCTGCAGCTTGGCGTGAAGGGTGTCCTGGTGGTATCTTTTGCACGGATTCATATGGCAAATCTTATTAATAACGGAATTCTTCCACTGACTTTTTCAGATGTGAAGGATTATGATAGAATAGACTTACTGGATGAACTGGAGATCCCGGATGCACGCGAACAGATTCTTCGTGCAGTGGAAGGAAAACCGGTGTCCGTGACCAACCTTACCAGGCATTATACTTTTGATGTTATTTGCTCCGTATCTGACCGACAGGCCCGGATTCTTCTGGCCGGCGGATTACTTAATTACACGCGACATCAATCCTGACCTACTGTTCTTGCATAGGAGGAGTGTTTATGCATCTTGATTCCATGGACAATACAGAAATTATCAGAGAACTTGCCAGTAAATCAACAGCAAAATCAAGAATTGACCCGGCTCTGTATGAGAAATATAACGTAAAACGCGGTCTTCGCAATGACGATGGCACGGGTGTTTTAGTTGGCCTCACCGAAGTTGGCGAGGTTATGTCCTATATTGTCGACGATGCCGAACGTATTCCGGTTGAAGGCCGCCTATTTTATCAGGGGATAGAAATTTCGGATATAGTCTCCGGATTTTATGAAGATCACAGGTTTGGATTTGAAGAGACGGCATACCTTCTGCTTTTCGGTGAGCTTCCCACAAAGGATCAGCTCGAGCAGTTCAATGCTTTGCTAGTCTCCTGCCGGGAACTTCCGCATAACTTTACGGAAGATATGATCCTTAAAGCCCCGAGCCCGGATATCATGAATAAGCTGGCCAGATCTGTTCTTGCGCTCTACTCTTATGACAAAAATCCGGATGCACTGGATATTGAGAATGTTCTCAGGCAGTGTATTGAGCTGATCGCCAGATTCCCGGTCATGATTTCGCATGCTTATATGGCGAGGCGTCATTATGTTGATAAGCAGAGCCTGTTTTTACATTCTCCGGTTCCGGAATATAACACCGCACAGAATATCCTGCACATGATCCGCCCGGACGGAGTATTCTCTGATCTCGAGGCAAGGATACTGGATCTGGCACTTGTCCTTCATGCAGAACACGGCGGAGGCAACAACTCCTCTTTTGTAACCCATGCGGTGGCTTCTTCCGGATCTGATACATATTCCGTCATCTCAGCTGCCATCGGTTCCTTAAAGGGCCCCCAGCACGGCGGAGCAAGCAACAAAGCGTATGCAATGATGCAGGAACTCCAGACAAATGTCCAGAACTGGAGAAACGAAATGGAGATCTGCGAGTATCTTACAAAGATCCTCAAAAAAGATGCCTATGACAAGTCCGGTTTGATTTACGGCATCGGACATGCTGTCTACACCGTGTCGGATCCCCGCACCAAGCTTCTGCGTGATTACGCAAGGAGTCTTGCATATGAGGCCGGACGTGAAGCGGAATATGAATTATATACGATTACGGAGAGACTGGCCCCTGAAGTTTTCCGGAATGTGAAGAAGAGTGACAAGATCGTGTGCGCCAACGTAGACTTCTATGCCGGATTCGTATATTCCATGCTGGGAATTCCGCCGGAACTGTTTACACCTATCTTTGCAGCTGCACGTGTTGCAGGATGGAGTGCCCACAGAATTGAGGAGCTTGTTTCCGGCGGCCGGATTATGCGCCCTGCATATAAGTGCGTTCAGAAGAGAAGACGTTATATCGGTATGGAAACACGCGAAAAACCCCAGGACGAATGGAGATAGTGCTTTCATACTGACCTTTGATGATATTAAAAACCGCGGTACCAGGATGATGGCTGCCGCGGTTTTTCTGATGAGAGCGCCTCACATTGCACACGCTGTCAAGATGCAGATAATAAAAAAACACCGGTATAAAATACCGGTGCTTTTTGTGGTGACCCTAAGGAGAATTGAACTCCTGATTCCGCCTTGAGAGGGCAGCGTCTTAACCGCTTGACCATAGGGCCGAAAATATGCAGCCTGAACGGCGCAAATGGAATGATATCATAGGTCTGATCCTCCCGCAAGCCCCAAAGAGAACAAACTGTTAAATTTTCTTCAAAACAAAGGACAATGCACCGAATAGTTTTTGAATATGTTAGACTTAAGTCTATTACGGGCATGACAGCAAGGTATTATTAAGACTAAGGCGGTTTAATTTCATGGAACAATTTATTCGCATCCGGGGCGCTCGGGAGCATAATTTAAAGAACATTGACCTGGATATTCCCAGGGACAAATTTGTAGTCCTTACCGGATTATCAGGATCGGGAAAGTCTTCGCTTGCTTTTGATACGATTTATGCTGAAGGGCAAAGGCGGTATGTCGAATCCCTGTCATCCTATGCCAGGCAGTTTCTCGGGCAGATGGAGAAGCCGGATGTTGACCAGATTGACGGATTGTCCCCTGCGATTTCGATTGACCAGAAGACGACAAGCAAGAATCCCCGGTCTACTGTCGGAACGGTTACGGAGATATATGATTACCTTCGCCTTCTGTATGCCAGGGTAGGTATACCGCATTGTTCAAACTGCGGTAAGGAAATTTCATCCCAGTCCATTGATCAGATACTCGACACCCTTCTTGCATATCCTGAGGGCACGAGGCTTGTGATCATGTCGCCGGTCATACGGGGACGCAAAGGCGAATATACGAAGGTTTTTGAAGATTTCCGCAAAACTGGTTTTGCACGTGTCCGCGTTGACGGGGAGATGTATGACCTGGACGACGACCTGACACTGGGAAAAAATAAAAAGCATACGATTGAAGTTGTTATTGACCGTCTTGTCGTACGGGAAGATATCAGGTCACGACTGAATGATTCGGCGGAAACGACACTCAAGTTATCTGACGGTATCCTGACGGCGCTTGTTCAGATTCCGGAAGGTGAGAATGAATACGGGGATACCACATACCATGAGACGGAACTTCTGTTTTCGCAGAAGTTCTCATGTCCGGACTGTGGAATCAGCTTTGAAGAACTGACTCCGAGAATGTTTTCTTTTAACAACCCGTATGGAGCCTGTTCGAATTGTTCCGGCCTGGGCTCACATTCTTATGTTGATCCGCAGCTGTGCATATCCGATCCTCGGTTTTCCCTCAATGAAGGGGCCGTCAGGGCCGGCGGCTGGAACTTTGATGATGAGACCAGCTGGGGCAGGGCATTTATTGAAGCAATGGCTGAGAAATATCAGTTTTCAATGGATACTCCATGGGAGAAGCTTCCGGAGAAGATTCAAACTATGATCATGTACGGGAACGGCGGAGAACTGCTTAGCGTAGACACGACAAACAGTAAATTTTCCCACGGGTCAGCCTATCGCTCCGCATGGGAGGGTATTGTCCCAAGTCTTGAGAGAAGATACCGTGAGACCGGATCAGAAGACATGAAGGAATACTACCTGCAGTACATGACTGTGCACCCGTGTACAGAGTGTAACGGGGCAAGGCTCAACAAGGAAAGCCTGTCCGTGACTGTCGGCAAGCTGAATATCTATGAACTGACGTGCCTGCCGATCCGAAGATGCAAGGCATACCTTGAATCACTGACATTCGAAACAAGAAACAACACAATTTCCACACCTATCCTGAAGGAGATTCTGGCCCGACTTGGCTTTCTTGTCGATGTGGGATTGGAATATATGACGCTTAACCGCTCCTCTGCGACGCTGTCAGGCGGTGAGGCGCAGCGTATCAGGCTTGCAACACAGATAGGTTCAGGACTGATGGGCGTGCTTTATATTCTGGATGAACCGTCGATCGGCCTTCACCAGAGGGATAACAGCCGGCTGCTGGCTACGCTGCAGAGACTGAAAAGCCTCGGGAACACCGTACTTGTCGTTGAGCATGATGAAGAAACTATGCGTGCGGCTGATTTTATTGTTGATATGGGTCCCGGTGCCGGAGAGCACGGCGGATTTATAGTCGGGCAGGGAACTGCGGAGGAACTCGAGAAAATCGAAACTTCCATTACAGGACAGTATTTGAGTGGCAAGCTGTTTATTCCTGTTCCCCCTGTCAGAAGGAAACCCGACAGGTTCTTTCTGACCGTACACGGAGCCCATGAGAACAATCTTAAAAATGTCGATGTGTCCATTCCCCTTGGCCTTTTTACTTGTGTGACCGGCGTGTCCGGTTCCGGTAAAAGTTCACTGGTAAACGGTATTATCCTGAAAAAACTAGCCACTGATTTAAACGGGGCCAGAAGGCAGATCGGCGCCTACAGTTCCATGGAGGGCCTTGAATATCTTGACAAGGTAATTGCCATTGATCAGTCCCCGATCGGCCGGACACCCCGCTCCAACCCTGCAACGTATACAGGATGCTTCGACTTGATCCGTGAGATTTTTGCAAACACTGTTGATGCGCGGTCAAGAGGATATAAAAACGGCAGGTTCAGCTTCAATGTAAAAGGCGGACGCTGTGAATCCTGCAGCGGTGACGGAGTCAACAAAATCGAAATGCACTTTCTTCCCGATGTCTATGTCACCTGTGATGTCTGCAAAGGACATCGATATAACCGGGAGACACTGGAAGTTAAGTATAAAGGGAAAAATATAGCAGAAGTCCTGGAAATGACAGTCGAAGAGGCCCTGGCATTTTTCGAGAGCATTCCGCGCATCAGAAGAAAGCTTGAAACCATCAATGATGTGGGTATGGGATACATACGTCTGGGTCAGCCCTCAACACAGCTTTCAGGCGGTGAGGCACAGAGGGTTAAGCTTGCAACGGAGCTTTCAAAGCGAAGCACCGGACATACTTTTTATATTTTGGACGAGCCGACGACGGGACTGCATATTGCAGATGTTCATAAGTTGGTTGACATTTTGCAGCGGCTGACAGAAAATGGTAATACTGTCCTTGTGATAGAACACAATCTGGATGTCATTAAAACGGCGGATTATGTTATTGACCTCGGACCGGAGGGCGGTGACGGCGGCGGTTACATCATTGCCCAGGGTACTCCTGAAGAAATAACGGAAGTCTCTGAATCGTACACCGGTAAATATTTGAAACCTCTTCTGGAAAGAGCTAAATCCCATCCGATGGAAGAGGAACATCATCGCAGGCAGCAGGCCCGCAAGGTCTCTAAGGAAGCACTTGAAATTTCAACTTCCACAAAACCGCGAAGAAAGAATGCTTTTAATAGCAATAAAGGATAGAATACATGACAAAATGCGTAATTTGCAAAAAAAATGTTGCTGTAGTTTTCACCACGAGATTTGACAACGGTAAACGTGTCAACGAGGGGCTTTGCCTCAAGTGTGCTTATCAGACCGGAATCGGCGGCATCGATGAGATGTTTTCCAAGGCCGGTATTAACGATACCAATATCGATAAAGTGTCCGACCGGTTGAATCACCTGATGTCCGGAGTGGACGGAAGTCAGCCGGAAGATGTTTTCAAGCTCCTTCTCGGTTCCGGCGATTTGCTTGGGGACGGGACAGACAACGGTTTTGATTCCGATTCATCCGATGATGATCCGGAATCCATGCAGCCGCTCTCCAATCTCGGGTTTCTCCAGATGGGCGGGCAATCAGATTCGTCCGATGAAAACTCCGGGAATTCGGATGACCTGGAAGAACTTTTCCTTCAGGAAGGCGGCCAGGGAAGGCCGTCAGGCTCGCCGGACGAAGAACGGCGTTTACCCGGAACCAGGCCGGACCCCAAGAAAAATGCCGGTAAAAAGGAAACAAAACACAAGTTTCTGGACCAGTTCGGCACAAATCTCACGCTTAAGGCGCGCCTTGGCAAAATTGACCGCATCATTGGCCGCGAAAAGGAACTTGAGCGCGTCATTCAGATCCTGAACCGGCGTTCAAAAAACAACCCGGTTATCCTTGGTGCCCCGGGCGTTGGCAAAACGGCGATTGCCGAAGGCCTTGCCGTTAAAATCGCAAACGGGGAAGTGCCTGCAAAGCTGCTGGACATGTCCGTCTATCTTTTGGACATGACGGCCATGGTAGCGGGGACACAGTTCCGCGGCCAGTTCGAGAGCCGTATGAAAGGCGTTGTTGACGATGCCAGGAAAAGTGAAAACGTCATTCTTGTTATCGATGAACTTCACAACATTATGGGAGCAGGGGACGCAGAAGGCGCCATGAATGCTGCCAATATCCTGAAGCCTGCCCTTGCCAAAGGTGAGATCCGCGTTATAGGTTCTACGACGCTTGATGAATACCGCCGTTTTATTGAGAAGGATTCTGCACTTGAACGCAGATTCCAGAAAGTTATTGTGGAAGAGCCTTCTATTGATGACAGCATCGAGATTCTGAAAGGAATCCGTGATTATTACGAGATTCACCACCATGTGTCGTATTCCGATGAAGTAATTGATTATGCCGTCCGGGCATCTTCAAGATATATTATGGACCGCTTTCTCCCTGATAAGGCTATCGACCTTCTTGATGAGGCCGGTTCACGTGCGAACCTCGAAGAAGTCCGCCTTGTCAAATACAGGCAGCTTCTTGATGAGAAGACATCCCTTGAAACCCAGCTTACCGAGCTTGAGACAAAGATTGAAGAATCAGCTCCGCAGATCATCGAAGATGAGGGCCTATATGAGCATCAGGCCGAAACCAAGGCAAATCTTCTTCGCATGCAGGAAGAAATCAAGTCACTGGAGAGTGAGCTCATTCCTACGATCATCACAAAAGAAGATATCGCAAGGATAGTGGAGATGTGGACCGGTATTCCCGTTCAGAGAATTACTGAGTCCGAATCGGAAAAACTCCTGAAACTTGAAGACCGCCTGCACAAGCGTGTTATCGGGCAGGAAAAAGCTGTTAATGCGCTTGCAAGGGCCATCCGGAGAAACAGGTCCGGTTTTGGCAAGAAGCATAAACCCGCCTCCTTCATTTTTGTCGGCCCTACCGGTGTAGGAAAGACGGAACTCGTAAAGGCGCTTGCCGAAGCGATGTTTGCAAAAGAAGATGCATTGATCCGGATCGATATGTCGGAATTTATGGAAGCCCATACGGTCAGCAAAATGATCGGCTCGCCTCCCGGTTATGTCGGCTATGATGACGGCGGACAGCTTACCGAACGTGTCAGAAGGAAGCCGTACTCCGTTGTGCTTTTCGATGAAATCGAGAAGGCGCATCCCGATGTTTTCAATCTGCTCCTGCAGATCCTTGATGACGGACGTCTGACTGACAGCCACGGGCGCTTGGTGAACTTTGAGAACACAATCCTTATCATGACTTCCAACGCCGGTACGACACTGAAATCGAATGGATTTGGATTTGGCGCCGAAGGATATATCGCACTTGAGAGCCGCGTGCAGTCAGTCCTCAAAGAGATGTTCCGGCCGGAATTCCTGAACCGTATCGATGAGATCGTCGTGTTCCAGGAACTTTCACGCGACGAAATCCGGAAAATAGTCGATCTGATGCTCAAAGAGCTTAGAGATCAGCTGTCTGAAAAGAATGTTGGTATTGAAGTGTCCGATGCAGCGAAAGATCAATTGGCGATCGAAGGTTACGATGCCAAATACGGTGCGAGACCTTTGCGCAAGACGATTCAGCGTCGTCTCGAAGATCACCTTTCGGATATGTTCCTGTCCGGTAAGCTTGCTAATGTTTTAAAGGTGTCAATAGACTACCTCGACGGCAAGTTTACTTTTGAAAGTACCATGAGGGAAGACGAGACCAAGCCGGAAGCTGAAACTGCTCCGGAGACAACTGAGAAAAAGTAACGGACTCCAACGATCGGGTGCGGGCAGAAATGACCCGAAAATATTCCGTAGAATGTAATAATGAGAGCTGGTGCAAATTGACATTGAAGGTCAACTGCACCAGCTTTTTTATGCGGATTCGTAAGATGAAGAATTCCGGATTAAGGACTTCGCATTACGCCTGGCTAAGGGAGCCTGGACAAACATTATTCAAGAAAAAATTAACATTGACGTCAATATAGTTAAATGATATCTTTAATATAATTCAAATATTGATTAGAAGGAAGGTTGTAATATGCAAATTGTCCCGGAATGGATGTCCGGTCTTGACGATGAGGACGTGACATTTTTAAAGAAATTTCTTCTGTCGTCCGGATCGCTTAAAGATGTTGCTAATCAGTATGGGGTTACATACCCCACGGTCAGACTTCGACTTGACAGGCTGATCCAAAAAATACAAATCAGTGAAAGTAATGTGAATGAACCGTATATTTCTCTGATCAAGCGGTTTGCCATCGATGAGAAGCTTGATTTTGATACAGCTAAGATTCTGATTTCTGAATATAAGAAGACGAAGGGGGAGAGTCTATGAATAGTCTTATTATCCTTGTTATTCCAATTATTGCAGTATTCATTCCCGTTCTTATCGGATTGGCATTCCTGCAGGTGTTCCTGTCAAAAAAAGAGAGTAAATGGCCGGGTCTTATACTTCCCGGATGCAGTATATTTGTTTCCCTGACAGCAGTATTTGGATTTCTCTTTCTGTCAATAGCTGGAGCGAGAGTCTTTCTTGTTGTAATTGCCATACTTGTGATTTTCAATATACCGACACTGATATATTTTGCAATCTATAAAATTATACGGAAAAATACAAACAGCACTTCGAAAAAGAATCAGGAAATTCAGAAGATGAACATTCAGGACCTTGAATAAAAGCATTGGGTCGCACCAGTATAAATAAACGAATACATTCTTTTATGATTTAAGTGTCAGCTCCTGTAGCTCCCGTTGATTTTTACATAATCATAGGAGAAATCGCAGGTCCACATGCGGTCGCTGTAATCTCCCTCGTGAAGGGAGATTGTAATGAGTATTTCATCCTTATGCAGGATCTTCTTTGCTTCTTTTTCATCAAAAGAAAGAGCATTGCCATCGGCACAGACGGGAAGGCCCCCGATAGCTATATCAACTTTCTCAGGATTAAAAGAGGCGCCGGAATATCCGACGGCTGTCAGAATCCTGCCCCAATTGGCATCTTCCCCGAAAATGGCTGTTTTACACAGCGGTGAGCGGCATACGGCCAGGACGGCAAGGTATGCATCCTGTTCAGATGCTGCGCCTGTGACTTCCACTTCAACTAGCTTTGTTGCGCCTTCGCCGTCACGTGCAATCATGCGGGAAAGATCTGTGCATATTTGTGTAAGGGCGTCGAAAAACAGTTCACATTCCGGGGTGCCGGACTTGATTTCATCGCTGCCGGAAAGCCCGTTGGCCATGATCAGCAATGTATCGCAGACCGATGTGTCTCCGTCGACAGAGACACGGTTAAATGTATGGGAGACGGCTTTACCGAGCAATTCCTGTAAAAGAGGGGATCTGACGGAGGCATCCGTCGTAATAACACTAATCATCGTCGCAAGGTTCGGATGAATCATGCCGGAGCCTTTGGCCATACCGGACATGGTGATCCTCTTGCCGCCGATATCGATTTTAGCGGAAGATTCCTTAGCCACAAGATCTGTTGTCAGTATTGCGTTCATGGCATTATGTCCGGCTTCCTGAGAGTGGGACAGGGAGGAGATCAATACAGGAATGCCTAAAAGAAGAGATTGCATATCCATGCGCTGGCCGATGACGCCTGTTGAACATGTCAGAATATCATCGGGGGAACATCCGATGATGTTTGCTGCCGCTGCCGCGGTATCCTGCGCATCCTGCAAGCCAATACTGCCGATGCATGCATTTGCGTTGCCGCTGTTAATAAGTATTCCGCGTGTTGTGCTCTGCTGGCCGATCAGGCGGATTGTGCGCTGGAGTGAATGGCCTTTTACAAGGTTTTGGGTATATACACCGGCAACTTCTGCAGGAACATCCGACAGAATCATTGCCAGGTCCGGGGCGCTTGTCTTTTTTAAACCGCAGTGAATACCGGCGGCACGATAGCCTTTCGGCGAGGTGATAGCGGGTGCTGTTGTTTTCATAAGGTGCTCCTTAAAAATGAATTGCCGGCTATAAGGCGTCACTTGCCTTTGAGGAGATTAATTATAC
>Ga0209123_1002813_pt1 | contig 14043 bp, 8 predicted proteins | sample BarGraIncu00431A_FD_184500 | JGI IMG/M metagenome (GOLD analysis project Ga0209123, IMG submission 184500) | Arctic peat soil microbial communities from Barrow, Alaska, USA - Barrow Graham LP Incubations 004-31A (SPAdes) (version 2) | ecosystem: Environmental > Terrestrial > Soil > Wetlands >...
TTGATTTTTAACGAAGCTGGTAACTACATCAACAAACCGGTTATAATAATTATATCCGCTCAGCGAAAAGCCATTTGCATTCGTTTCAAAAGGAGGAGTTTGTTTCTGTCCATAAGCAAGCCGTTGAATTTTAGCTTCATCGTAACCACCCCATGGCGAAATCCAAACACCTAGATTAGATTGATATTTTTTAGCAAGTTCAGATAATTTACTGAATCCGTTCGGGAATCCGCTATTAAATTGCCAAAGGGTTTGATTGTTATCCCAACCATCATCAAAAAGAAAAGCATCCATCTTAATTTTTCTTTTTAGAATCAGACTATCCGCAAAAGTTTGAATCCTCTCCAAACAAGATGTTTCATCCAGTTTCCTATCTAGCCAGGAAATATCAAACCATGAATTATAATGCAACTGCTGATGATATGGTACTGCACGCTCTCTTTCCATATAATATAAAAAACTTCTTCGCATTTGATGCTTAGGCGTTACGCCCCATACTGTAGAATATTTCAAAGGATTAGAAGTTGTAACAAGTTCATAACGTTTCACATACGACCCTACGAATTGTTCAGTTGTATCCATCTCACTCATTGGATGCTCTAATGCACAAAAGAAGTTGTTCCCCGTAAGTGGCGAGCCTGCTACGACACCGCTGCTTATCAATCCACTTTCTTTTGGAAATTCAATTAATCCGATTTTATTGACTTGAAGAGTATCCTTTATGATTAAGGTAAATTCCTGTTTGAGATAATTCGATCTTTCTTTTAACGAAACCTCCCAATGAATCTTTAATCCTGATCTTTCATTCTGAAAATCAGCTGTTATTTTTTTTCCCTTAAAATGATCAGATGCTTTTACAGAAGAGACTAGAGCATCTATCGAAGAGATAATTGGGAACTTTGTCAATTTAAAATCATTAGAAGTTAAACGTTCTCCATTTCCCAATTCTAAATAAAACCATGGGGTTTGATTCCAGTTGATTTTTTGTGTGGTTTCTTTATTCATAAAGCTTTGTGCATGAATAACTTGATTTATTACAACCCAATTTGCCGCCAAACTGTTATTCTCCATTTCGAAGGATGAGTTTTTAACCTGAGCTTTAGCTAAGCCAATAGTTTTTCCTTGATAAACTGGTTGTGCAAAACTGCTATTCAATAGCATGGAAAACAGACTTGCAAAGAAGAAATATCTCATTTTACTTGTTTATTAGTTAATATTTATACTTTTAATTTCTTTATTTTCATATTTCTGTGCAGGTATTCACATTAAATAGATTATTATCTAAGTTGTTAACCGACGATATGTGTTTGGATTTTGTAAATTGAAATTTGGTTGATGTATTATGTAAAGCCGCATTTTAAAAAAATATCATTTTATCTTTTCAAACCAAAGCAAGTCATCTAATGAAACATCGAATTGTTTAACATCAGGTCCTTTGATGATTAAACCTTTATTGCTTTTCCATTTACCTCTTGGAAAAATAACAGTTCTTTTAAATCCTTTTTCTAACATTGGTGCAACCATAATATTTTCACCCAACATGAACTGATCTTTACAGGTTTCAAACCCTTTATTTGGAAATGAATATTCTATATTACTAACTATTGGGTTGCCGATTTTTGCACTTACTTGAGCCAGTCTCATAATAAGAGGAACAAATGATTGTCTGACTTCCACTGCTTTCTTTACGGCTTCTAAATGATCTTTATCAAGAACCCGCCAGGGTGCTACAGAAAATTGCATCATTGGCATTAATGCCTGACATTGAGCAGATCGTACAATTAAATCCTGATCTAATTCTTTACCCTGAAGAAATGAAGAATAATCACCTCCACCAATCATATCGGGGCATGAAAAAGAATAACCCAGCAAAGCAGCAGTGGTGATGTGTGGAATCAGTTTTTTAAGATCAATCCAGGTATGCAATTTATCACGGAGTCTTTCTACCAAAGGTTCATTTCCTCGTTTCCACATCGCACGATATTCATTTAATGGATACTCCAATCCGAATAATCCCCAAAGTTCAGTATGATCATTTGCCGATACATTTTGATAGGCTACGGTGTTTTTAGGATAAAATTCAGGATCTCCGGCATCGAATTTATATCCATCCAATCCGTATTCTTCTGTCATTTTATGTAATTGATTTTTGTACCATATTACAGCATTTGGATTTGAGAAATCCATGACAAAACTATATCCATTCCACCAGTTAATCATTGCCGGAGTTTTTGTTTCTGCCCAAGTCTTGTTTATATTTCCCTCATTATTCATTAGGATAAGTTTTTCCTTCAATAATTCTCTTGATTCCTCTGTATCAGGACTTATAAACGGTGAAACCCACAACATAACTTTGAAACCCAGACTCTTTAGTTCAAGTATCATTGTTTTGGCATCTGGAAACCGATCTTTTCGAAACTCAAACTTTCCATAATATGGTGCCCAATTATCATCAATCATCAATACTCCAGCAGGAAATCCGTTATTGATAATATCATGTGCATATTTTAATATATCTTTTTGATTCTGATTGTAAATAAGCTCAATCCATGTATTATATTGGGGTCTTTTAAATAGAAGGGAATCAGGAAGGTTCCCAGTTGCGGGAAAGAATTTTTCAGATGCACCACTATAAGCATCTTTTAAATTACTACCACATTTCACAACTATTATACTATCAGTATAATCAGACAAAACGATTTCATTATTTTTAATCGAGAAAGCAAAAGGCGCATTACTCCAGATATATCTTCCTTGAGTTGATAAAATTAAGGGTGCGGCTTGGTTTGTCTTTGTATCACCATTCAGGTTAATAGAAAAACCTTCCTGAAAAGGCATTTTATCTCCTTCGTTTACAGCTGCACCATACCACTTTTCTCCCAACTCTATTGGTATTATTTTTTCTAACTGTGCATTTGTTACTCCTAAGTTAAAACATACTATTATGAAAAGTGGAATATTCTTCATTTTGATTGTTTATTTACTAGTTACCAGCCATATAAGTCTATGATCGCAACCATTTAGGTACATAAATTGCTATTGTAATTGTATAGAAAATTGAGATGACAATCTACATCGGGGTAGATTCAATGAATTCACCTCGTTAATCACACATGTTAAAGAAAATAAGATTTGACCCCTACTCTTAATTTACAGTTATTGTCAGTAGTTTATTTAATCCGGTAGATTTATTCCAAATATTTTTGTTAGCTAAATGGATACTATATTCCGGTCTATTAAAAAGAGTAGACCTTGGGTCGGGAAGGTTCAAAAAAACATCATACTCTTTGTTCTTCATTTCATTGGGCAAGGTATATTTTACATCAAGATTATATTCGGCTCCTGCAAACCATTTACGAGGATCATAGTCTAGTTTAATTGTATATTTGTCAGTCAAATCTGTTTTCGAAGCAAAAATAATTTCTACATTACGTGGATTAAATGGTGCAGCAAATCCAACATTTTTAACTGTTATTTTGGCATCAAAAACGTTTCCTGCAACTGGTTTTTCTGTAAATGTTCCCTGAGTTAATACAAAGCGATAACCGAGTTTATTATTAATCTCATCTATACACCCATTTGTTTTCCAAGCATTTATTACAGAACCATTATAGCCTGAATTCAAATAGGACCAATGGTATTCTTCCATTTTCAATAAAGCATTGCTACACTCAGAATAGCTTGATGGTTGACATGTTTCACCACCCATAGCTGTATATTTTGATTCTTGCCTCCAAAATGCCATTTGCTGACTAGATCCGAAAGTCCCCATATCACTGCCATCAGCCAAAAAACAATCATTATGACAAGCTATACGGGCCAAATCCGTTTGTGTATAAGCCACAGCTTGTGTGAGTGTATCAGCATAACTAATATTAAAACATTTTATTTTAAACTCCGGAGTTCGCACACAAATCATACGATCTTTAGGTAATGAAAATAGTAATGCATCTAACACTGCACGTCGTGGGGCATAATCATCTTGAGTAGTTGGGGACATAATAAAGTTTGATGTGTAATACCATTCACCCCAAACGCCTATAAATCCAGCTTGCATCACGCATATTACATCTGAATATTCAATTAAATATGGGGTTAATTGTTGTATGTGTTGTAAAACAATATTTTGTGGAGCATCCCATGGTTTACTACTTTCGCTCGACGAATATGCAAAACGTAAGATACATTTACCACCACCGTCACGTATAGCTTTCATGTTTGTTTCTATCAAAGATAGAAATTCATTTGAGATAGGTTTATCACGAAACTGATCTAAATAATACATTGTAAGCATCAATGTATGTCCTAAATATCGTTGGGCTTTCACGGTAGAAACACTCAAAATATTGTTCATGTTTGAAGAATAAAAGTCTTGCTGACCGTAAAATCCACGTTCTGGATTCACTATTGCAGAATCCGATTCAATATAATTTACATGTAACATGCCATCGTTAGTGATTGGATTGTCGTTTTTACATGAGAAAAATGTAAAAATAGTAAGCAGAAAAATAGCTATTTGAATGAGTCTTCTTTTCATATAAATGGCGTGTTTTTTAAAAGTTAATTATATTTAAGATTATTAGTATCTTAAATATTGATAAAACTTACGATTAGAATTTATAAAAAGCGGGTATAGACCAAAATCTATAAAATCTATACCCGCAATATTTACTTCAATTTCTATTTCAAGGTGACCTTAAGTAAATCAAATTTACTGCCGCCACCTCCAGGTAAAGCACCTGCTATAGCCCATGTACGTGTTTGAGCAAATACTCCAATCCCAATTGTAGAATCAAATTGAGCTGTTACTAACTCCTTAACAATTTTTCCTTCGAATTCTATAACAGTTCCACTTACAATTTTAGGTTTTGACATCGTGATAATACCACTACCGGCAGGAACAGTATTTACCCACGCCCAAGCGGTTTGATCAGTTGCAGTTGCAGGGAAGTTATAAACAGCAGCATCTGACATATTATTTGCCAATAAACCATCCAGCATATAATCTGCACCACAAACTCCTTTCCATAACCAGGAATTATTTCCTGTAGTAGCAATATTGTCTGAATTGATATAAATGTCAAATGCTCCGACATTAAGGCTATCCATTTTCACGTAGAAATAGATATAATTATCATCAAAAGTAACTTTCAATGTTTGAATAGCTTTAAGCGAAGCAGTATCTGGTAATGTAGCCGAAAACAACTTAGTTGTGGCAACTTCAGACCAATCTGTAAAACTACCATCAACTATGATAATTGGTTTTGCGATAGAAATAGTTTCTGAATAAGTTTGTGAACCGCCTTCGTTTGTAGCTGTCAATACAACAGTGTAAGATCCTGAACCTGAGAAGATGTGAATAGGGTCTTTTTCAGTAGAAGTAGCTTTGTCACCAAAATCCCAAGAATAAGTAGTCCCACCAACAGTAGTGTTAGTGAAGCTAACTGTATCTGTTTTCATTACATAAGTAAACGATGCTACAGGTGCAACAGTTGATTTGCAACTAAATAATAGAATCGCCATTACAGCCAAAAATGATAATTCAATACTTTTTTTCATGATGTTTTTTTTTAAAATTAGTAGTTAAATTTAATTATTGATGATTAAGAGTGTTATTTATTTTGATCAATACCGCTTACCAAAGTTTCATTCGTTGGAATAGGATATTGTATTTTGCTATTATCATAATTAATAATTTCCCATGGTTGTACTCCGGCATATTGCCGATCCATATTACGTTTATTCCGATATAAATCAAATAAACGTTGACCTTCAAATGCCAGTTCCAAACGGCGTTCATCTAAAACCACATCCAAGACAGATGAATATCCGTGCATATTACTAATAGAGAAAAGTGCATCTCCAGATAAACCTGCGCGACTCCGAATTACATTTACATCAGCAAGAGCATTATCATTTAAGCTCAATTTTGCATATGCTTCAGCCCTGTTTAGAATTACTTCTCCCCAACGAATCATTACTGGTGAACTTAACATTGGATTGTTGTTTTGATATGAAAATTTTGTGACATAATATTTGGGAAACGCGTTACGATCAAGCATTTTTTTAGTTAAACGAACTATGTATTTAATTCCATTATAATTAATAAAATTTTGACTATAATTATTCACAGTTTCTGTTTGCACATAAATTTTTACGGAATTATTCGTAAAATAATACTTACCATTATTACTGTCAATTGTTACATCATGTATTTCGTTTGAGCGAAAGTCTACCCCATCACTTGCCACTGGGAATGTAATCATATAATTGGTAGCATTGGCATTATACTGCGGAACAATAAATGAATAGCGAACATCATCTGGGTAACGCTCATACAGATTATTTAGTGAACTAGATGAATACACTTCACCCCAGCCGGTACTATCATTCAGATACATGGATCCAATCGATGCCTGTTCCCTTGATTCCAAAGTTGTATGAGCTATGGCCCATAAAGTTTCTTTTGATGTAAGTGCGTTGGCAAAATATTTCGGGAAGGAAGCTGTTGGTTCTAGTTTTGTTGCAGGATTTGCTCCACCCAGCATTTCATTAGTTAAATCAATCACCTTTTGGTTTTCTTCCATGTATAAGTATACACGTGTGAGCAATCCCTGTGCAGCAGCTTTAGATGCATATCCGGCATTTCCTCTACTTGTACCACCGTTGCTCATCAATCGAATAGCTTCAGTTAAATCAGCAGCGATCTGATCATATACTTCACCTACAGTAGCTCTTGTTGTAACAGAGTTGTCAGTACTTTTTCGCAATACAATACCCGGATTCGAACGTCCTAATGAATATGGTTTGGCATATAAAGTTACCAAATGCAAGTGACAAATGGCACGGAGAAAGTAATTTTCACCTTTAATATAATCACTTTGGTTATCAGTTCCATCTTTAATCGATTCGATGACAGCATTGGATCCATAAATAATTTTGTAACCGAGCCACCATAAAGTCGTAACGTTTGCCAGAGTTGGATTTGTTTTATAACAAGTTGCCTCATATAATGGGTCAGTAGTACGTCCAGATAAACAAATGTTATCGCTCGGATACTCTGACATTAGGAAAAAATGACGAACGTAGGAATTTCCACTTTGATAAGACCAACTTGTTGCAAACTCATCTTTGAATAAGGAATAATTTCCATCTGTCATGTATGCAGCTCCTCTTGGATCTTTTGCTAATTGTTGCGGACTCATTCCATCTGTTGGAAAGAAATCTAAACTACACGATGTTAGCATGAATAACATCGGAATAACATATAGTATAAATAGTTTTTTCATTTGAAGTGTATATTTTATGTTATATTTATAGTTAAAATCCGATTTCTATTCCTACAAGTAATTGACGACTAACAGGATAATTGCTGCTATATAGACCGGCTAAGGTGTAAGTAGACGTTCTTAAAGTTACTTCAGGATCCATTCCCGAGAACTTGGTCAATGTGAATAGATTATCACCGGATAAGTAAAATTTGAAGTCTTGAATATGAGCTGATTTTAATAATATATGTGGTAGGTCATAACCAATTTTTAGGTTTTTGATGCGGAAAAAACTTCCATCTTCAAGATAACGGGAAGATATACTGTTTGAAGATTTATTTCCATTCATGACCAATTTTGGATGAGTGGCGATATCTCCTGCCTTTTGCCAGCGAGTCCAACCTAAACCGTTATTTTCGAGTGAAATTTGATTATAGCCTAAATAAGCTCCATCAGCATCGAGTGCTAAACGATTGTAATTGAAAATTTGATTGCCATAAACAAAATTTGTATTAACACTCACAAAGAACCCTTTATATGTTAGGTTATTTGTCCAACCTCCACTAAATATTGGAGTTGCTTTACCTACAACTTGAAAAGTGGCATCACTATAATTATTTGTTTTAACACGATTGGTTACTTTTCCATCTGTATCATAAACTATTTTTTCCCATAGTGGATCACCATTGGCAGGGTCAACGCCTAACCATTTGGGCATAAACCAACTATAAATATCCTGACCCCGTTTTATCTGCTGGCTAACTGAACTTCTTGTTTGCATAAACGGTTGGTCTTTGGGAGTTTCTGTAACAGTATTGTTGTTAAATCCTATATTAAAACTCATATCCCATTTAAAGTTCTTTGTCTTAATATTAGTTGTGTTTAGTTGGAGCTCAATACCCTGATTGCGTACGCTTCCGGCATTAGCAGTGATTTCAAAAAAACCGGTCGAAGGCGACACAGGTACAGCTAATAATAAATTTTTATTATCTGTGTTGTATAAATCAATGTTCAATTGAATATTCTTCCAAAGATTAATATCCAAGCCAACTCCAGCCATATTGGCTTGTTCCCAACCTAGATTCGGATTTGCCAAGCCGGTTGGAATTGCAGCCACAACACCTTGATAAGAACTACTTAGCGTATAAGACGATAAATACTTATACATGCCGATATTAGAATTTCCGGTAACTCCATAAGAACCCCTCAATTTAAGAAAAGTAACCACGTTATTTCCCTTCAAAAAATCTTCGTTACTGATTAACCAAGAGGCAGCTCCGGATGGAAACCATCCAAAACGCGTGTTTTGTGCAAACTTAGAATTGGCATCTACACGTATTGAAGCAGTTGCGAAATACTTATCAACATAACTATACTGAATCTGTCCAAAAGAAGAATAACTTCTTAATGGAATAGAATAACCTCTAATTTCGTGTATTGAACTTGCATTCAAAGCATCCATCCCATTTGGCATCCCTGTTCCTGATGCAGAGGTATATTCGGAGTTTGACTGAGACCATTCAAACCCAAGTAAACCATTGATTGAATGTTCTCCGAATTTGTAATTAGATTTTAATAAATTTGTTGTTCCAAACGATTTACTCATATCTATTTCATTATATAAATATCCGTTAGCATATTGTGGGCTATAAGTTCGTGGATCAATAAATAAAGTGTTTTTATTTGTTCCTTGACCGAATCTATTTGTGGATGTAAATACTAACCAATTGAAAATTGTCCAGTTTATTTGAAAATCCGCAATAAATTGATATGAATTGGTTTTATTATAATTGTATTCTTCATTTTGCAAAGAATTCCATTTATCCTGCGAATACCATGTTGATCCATCAGCACGAGTTGCGCTTGTTATTTTTTCAATATTCCCATTCTTGTCATAAGGTGAATCCCATGGCATTTTTGTATAAGCGTCATTCAGTGTAGTCCAACTAGATGGGCTCTGAACATCAGAATTTGTATAAGACAAACGTAAGTTCATATCTAAATTCTTATACAATTGTGTATTTAAGTTTAAACGTCCTGATATCTTACTAAAACCGGTGTTGATAAGAGTTCCTGCTTCGTTATAATAATCCAAGCTGGCAAAATAGGTTGTTTTGTTATTACTCCCTGATGCAGATACGTAATAATCTTGTTCCAATCCCGATTTGAAAAATGCATTTTGCCAGTTATAATCTTGATGTAATAATGTAGATGGACGCATTATAGAAAACAATGCCGGACTAAAAAGTTGTTTTTGCATGGAAAACAATTCTTGGGAATCCATCATTTTGAAATTACCAAATAAATTCGATTTTGTACCAATGGTGGCTTTTACATCTACTTTAGTTGGTTGATTTCTAGTCCCAGATTTAGTGGTGACTACGATTACTCCACCTGCAGCTGCTGACCCATATAAAGCGGTAGCACCTGCATCTTTTAAAACGGTAAGAGTCTGCACATCATTTGGATTGAAAGTTCCACCGGGAATACCATCAACTACATAAAGAGGGTCGGCATCGGCCGTAATAGAACCTGTACCGCGTATTCTTATTTCGGCTGCAGAACCTGGCTGACCAGTAGAATTGTAAACTACGACACCTGCTACTTTACCTTGAAGCATATTTCCAATATCCGAAGTTGTTACATCAGTCAACTTTTCTGCAGAGAGTGTTACAGCAGAACTTGATAATTCGGATTTTCTCTGACTTGAATAACCCATAACAATGACTTCATTCAGATTTCTCGTGTCATCTTCCAATTTGATTGTTAAGTTTTTCTGAGAACCTACTTTTATTTCTGTAGAAGTGTATCCAATATAAGATATCATTAGAATTGACTGATCTACTGCATCTGTAGTAAAATTCCCATTTATATCTGTTATTGTTCTTATCTGAGTGCCTTTTAAACTCACTGTGGCACCAATAATTGGTTCTCCCTTTTGGTCAGTTACGATGCCTGATACTTTTTTTTGTATAATTGGTTTGTCTTTTGATTCTGTGGACTTTTTTTCTATAAAATACAATTTGTTGTTTTTGATTTCATAACTGAGATTTGTACCAACCAATAATTGTTTTAAAGCATCTTCTAGTTCAATGGAATTAACATTGATACTAACCTTACGGTTTAAGTCTACAAGTTGCTCACTGAATACTAATGATAAATTGGTTTGCTTTTTGATGGCACTTAACACTTTCTCGAAGGTTTCGTTTTGAAACGAAAGTGTTACTTTCTGAGCGGAGGCATTCAATGCGAATACTGTCAGAAACAAGCAGAGCAAAATAGCTTTTGCAATGGGTCTTCTTTTTTTCATGCATTTATGATTTTAAAGTTATTGAATTGTACTTAATAAACACACCAAGGAAAAAAAGGTATGAGTCTGTACTGAAAAAAAATAACCTGCCGAAAAATACAACTTAATATATTGTAATATCCAACAGGTTAATTAGAACTAATAAAAGATTTTTTAGGATTTAATCCTTTGCCGATATAACATAGTCATTGTTAACATTTCTATCGAATTTTATTCGGGATACTTTTTGAAGATCTGTAATAATCTCATCAATATTTATTTTACTGGTTGAAATACTAAATTTATTATTTAACAAACTACTATCTTTTACCGAAAATTGTACTTCATATTGTCTTTCAAGGGTTTTGATAATATCTCTGAGCGGTGTACGGTAAAAATTCAGGCTTTTGGTTCGCCATGCAGTGTGCATGGTCATATCGGGCACTTCCTTTATAGAACAAATACGGGATAATCTATCATATTCTGCACTTTGTCCAACCTTCAAGGGATAGATGTGATTCGCGTTATCGGCTATATTTACACTTCCTTCTTCCAACGCAATTCTTATAATGTTGTCATCGGAGTATGCTTTTACATTAAAATGTGTTCCTGTTACTCTGACTTTAATTTCATTCAAATCGACTTCAAAGGGGCGTGTTTTTTCTTTTGCTACTGAAAAAAAGGCTTCACCCTTAAGTTTTACTTTTCGACTGAATAAACCGAAGGTTTTCGGGTATTGTAGGCGTGATTCAGAATTTAGTTGCACTCTTGTGCCATCCTGAAGCACAACGTTAAGTTGTTCTCCACAAGGAGCTACAAATTCTGCTAAGTCTTCACCAGCAAACAACCCAGAACGATTAGCCACAAATGTAAATGCACCTGCTAAGAATATAAAGGGAATTATAACCGCAGCTGCCACTCTGAAACGGAAAGTGCGTACACGCATTTTGAGTTGAGAAACGAAACGTACCTTCATCCGTTCTGTTGGTACTTCATGATCAGACCATTCAGTAATAATCTTTTCATTTAGCAAGTACGACTCTCTGTCGTAACGTTGCGAGAAATACTCTTGCCCCTCGTCAGTCGCAAACCATATTGCCACCTGTCTGGCTTCGTCAGGTGAGGCTGTTTTCGAAAGCACCTTATCTATAATCTTCGTATCCATCTTGTTGGATTTATGTTTTTTAATACCTATTAATATCCTATTAAACAGTTATTGGTGTGAAAAGTATGAGTCTTATGTTGTAATATCTATATAAAATATCTTATTACCAGAACAATCATAATAATTTTATCTAACTGCGAACGTAATAACTTGATAACTTGCGTGTAATGTGATTTTACAGTTGGTACGGAAATATGCATAGCATCGGCAACTTCCTGATTAGACAGACCTTGTTGAATTTTCAACAAACAAACTTCTCGCTTCTGAGGTGCTAACTGATCTATTAACCGGTATAAATGTGACCTAAAATCGGCATCCTCTAACTCATGTAAGAAATCGGTTTCCATTTCTTCGGTAAACTGTGCCAGTTCGTAGTTCTTTTGAATCACCAGATTATTATGTCTGATTTCATTCAGGATGTAGTTTTTCAGAATGGTAAACAGCAAGTTTTTAATGCCTGTTTTGTAGTCAAAAGTTTCTTTCCCCTCCCACAAACGCATAAAAGTAAATTGCACAGCATCCTCCGCATACGTATCCGACATTAAATATCGGCAAGCCAACACATACAAGTACCTATGATAGGTCTCGAAAACAACCGAAAATGCTTTCTCGTTCCCATCCTTCAATTGCATAAGCAATTCGTAATCTATATGGATATGATTTTTTTGCATATTTTTTCACGACAGTATTATTCCAAAAGTATCATTTGAGTCTGCAAACATACAAATATTTTTTAAATTTGGGATTATCTGACTTTTTGATTTATCCAAGTTGTATCGTTTATAATGATTGTAGAAAAAGTCCGTCTGAGTTTTTTTATTGAATTCATCCTATTTATTAGATTGGAATTTAAGTAAATTATTTGTTAATTTGAAATCGCTTAAAAATTTAGTGCAGGGTGCAAGTGTTTCTATATAGAAACTTGCACCTTGCACTATGTATAAATGTATAGTAATATGATACTTGTGTGTGTTCAGGCCAGAAAGATTAGTTAATAAAAACGTTGTCTCTGCAAGACAAAGCAAGACTATTATTCGTTACTAAATCATTACTTCTTTTTATCCCAATTGTAGTAACTTATTGGAATGAAAAGAATTAGAATGGAAATATATGACCCATCGGGGGTCACGAAAAATAATAAATAAAATCCATATAAATCAAGCATTTATATGGATTTCTTTATTTATAATACTCGACTCCCTTACCTTTTCAGATATCTTTAAGCTTTTAAAACTTAACGCCCTCTTATAATTCTAAAAAGGATAGACAGTAGTGCAAAAACTAGTAGGATGTGAATTATTCCACCCAAACTGAATGCAAAAAATCCGATTGCCCAAGAGATGACAAGCACTAAGGCAATAATATAAAGTAGATTACTCATTTTGTTGTTTTTTTAAAGTGAATATTGATTTGTTATAGGATCTTTCATCATTTTATTTAGCGGAATGGTCATGTAAAAACTGACAACTCCATTATTTGCATTGGGAATAGTATATGATGTACCTGACAGAGTTTGCGTTGTTCCAACTTTAGCAAATCCATATGTATATCGTACACCAACAGTGACTGTATGAACTACTATGCCACTTCCAACAATCAATCCGGCATCTACCCGATTAAATTGATTGGGATCCACATTTTTCTGAAAGTCAAACAGGTTTACATTAACCATATTGGTAACCTTAGCGCCCACCAAGTAAGATATGTACGGACCAAATTCGAACTTAATATGCCGAGTTGCTTGTATTTCGCATAAAACAGGAAGTTCTAGATAAGTCAGATTAAAACAGGCAGTCCCATCCAACATAGTATCGTTGTACCGTATAGTTGCACCTTTGCTGGATACATAGAATTCGGGCTGAATGGCAATAGCTTTTATTATTGGCACTTTCAAATAAACACCTGCATTAAAGCCATAAATCACATCTGAAACGGAAGTATCGGTTGTATAAAGATTGGATAGATTCATTCCTGCTTTAATTCCCATTTCTAAAGATTCGGCTTTTTCTTGTGCTTTACCAGGAACATTTGTTACAATTATGAGTACAAGTAATACTATAATTCTAGAAATTGTCATTTTATGATTTTCTTAATAAACTATCTGTAAAGATATTGAGTAAAGATAGTTTTAAATGTTACCGTATAGATTACACAATTTCGGCTAAGACTTACAACATTCACATGTTTGTTTACAAAAGAAGCAGTCAAAATACGACTGCTCTTTTATATCCTCATTCAACTCTCTTTTGCAATGTTTTTCAATCTATTACCAAGATCATCGAGGTCACGATTAAAATCATGTTTAAATTTGGCCCAATTAC
>Ga0209123_1002814_pt1 | contig 14041 bp, 14 predicted proteins | sample BarGraIncu00431A_FD_184500 | JGI IMG/M metagenome (GOLD analysis project Ga0209123, IMG submission 184500) | Arctic peat soil microbial communities from Barrow, Alaska, USA - Barrow Graham LP Incubations 004-31A (SPAdes) (version 2) | ecosystem: Environmental > Terrestrial > Soil > Wetlands >...
CACCTCAATCATCTTTTCAAGTTTCTCACGAGCTTCATTCAAGAGCTCTGTATCTTGAGGATACTTGATATTTGAGGGTGCACAGGTTGCATCTACAATCATTGTACCGCTGTTCTTGGGTGGATCGTTTTTGTCGTCATCATCTTTTTTCTTTGCCATTTTCTCTTGAGATGTAGCGATTATCATCTCGTTAATCTCACCGATGATTTCCATCGTCAACCTCTTGCGAAAATGTACCATAAGGGAGGCATCAAACGGTGCTTTATCATCATAACCACCCATGCCGCAGAAAAATTGCAAGTACGGATTCTCCTGGATTTGTAATGCTGTTTCCTCATCTGAAAAGCCATATTCAATTTGAATGAGTAATGCCCCCAAAGCAAGACGTAAAGGTTTTGCAACCTGACCGTTTTTACTTTTGAAAAGATCGGCATATTCTTTTTCAATTTCAACCCATGGAATAATATCCGCTTTTTTAATCCAACGATTATTAGGATTCATAGTAAGTCCAAGAGGTTGGTTAAAATCACTAAATTTTATCTGTTTGGATGCAAATTTATACATATTCATCACCCTAGTGCAAGATTTTTTAATGGCTTTTCCTGTTTTTCATGCACTTATTATACTACTGATGGTCTAAAAGGTCAGCAGTTACTGGGAGTGGTGATTTGTTCAGTACACATTAATTAAGAGCAAGGCGTCTAAAATATTATAAGTGTCGGTTCATCAAAATTCCATTTCATATTTTTCTAATTATTTTTATGCTAAAACAAGTTATAATATAAAAGAGATTTGCGATGTCTCGAATATGAACAAAGAAAGGATCTTCATTAATGAAATGTAAAATATTTTTTATCTTTTTAGTGTTAGCAACACTGCTGACCAACATTGCCTTTGCCGCTGTGCCTATCATTACCGCCGATAATCAATATTTCGATGTTAATTCCGGTCTGCATGTACTCAGCGGCAATGTGCGCATTGAGCATAAAGGGCGTATCATTACAGCTGGAGAGGCAAAAACTAACCTAGTTGAGATTTGGGGTTCAGGTGGTGTTACCTTCACCCAAGGTGACCTCTATTTTACTGGAAACACCGTCTACGTATATTTTCCCAACCACAAAGCTCAAATCAGCGATGGAGTCACTTTATCCTACGCAGAATTAAAAATCACTGCGGATAAAGTTGATTTCGATTGGAATAGTAAAATTGCAGCATTCAGTGGTAATGTCAACATACTACAAGATGGAAATTCGCGGAGTGCTGACACTGCTAATTACAATGTCATAACTCGCCTATTCGAGTAATTTTAAAAGACATGTTGGAAAAATCCCCTACCAAGTCGCAATGACTTGATAGGGGATTTTCCCAACTTGAATATTTATCTATTTTAGTTGATTGTCGACCCGATGGCGATCCCAATCAAACCAGCAAAAATTTCATTCATCGTATTGTCATGACGTTGGTTTTCTACCCACTGACGATCATTCCAGTCCCGCGCATTCTCGTTGTGCCGACGAAGCATTTCTTGCTTATGCCGATTGTTTTCCTGCCATTGGTGATCATTCTGTTGCTGTTTCCAATCATTTCTCGGCGAAGCCTCGATTGTTGTAGCTGTAGCTGCTAGGCCAAACTGCGCCATCCCAACCAATAACGTGCAGACAATTGCTTTCTTAATTCTTTTTTTCATAATAACACCCCTTTTCCTTATTTCTAAATTCACTGTCATCCTATTTAATAGGCATAATCTTATCCATAGTGAAGGGATTGGTTATGTTATGCTTCGTTAACTTAAAATTGCTTTTATGTATGTTGTAGTAAAATCGTTCTTTCTTTAGGTACGATCAAATCCCCCCATTCGTTCACTAGCTAAAATATAACATTAAAGTATGACAAAAATGTAACAAAGTAGTTATTTTTGGCAAATAAAAACCATCCTTAATTTTGTCCATGAAGGAATTTCGGCAACGGATGAGAAGGGAAGGATTACCCTCTTGGCCCCGGCGGCAGAAAAAAATTTCCTTGTCCGCCAAAGCCAAGTTTTAGAGCAACAAATCACAAGCATTTTCATGGATACATGAATCAATGAGGTCCTAAAATCCGGTCAAGATGAGGGTACCCGTTTAAAAATGGGTGATATTGCCGTGAGTAACATCATCAAAGTGCTGGGCGGACAATTGCCCGATAGGTGCATAAATCCTGAGGTATTAAAAAAATAAACAAAAACAAAGTAGCTTGCATATTCACAAGCTACTTTGTTTCTTATCTTCTTGACTTCGTTTGCTGAGTATAGCCAAATTAGATCATAATTCTTTAGTTTGCGCAATGCCCACTTTTAAAACATTAGAACTTTATAGTCCTCACATGCACGTATTTTATTTTTTTATTAAATGTAAATTGTGGCCTTCGAGTTGAATAAGAAAATATTATAATAATACCAAAAATAATTGCTGATCCCAAAATACTCCAATCACCTAACATGCCTGTCCCTCCTCATTAAAATATGCTTGTCTAATATATATTATGAAAATTCTGTATTATGACACTTACGTAAAAAATTAATTGGCAAATTCTAAACATTGCGGTCGCTGCGAATTGGGCTAAATTATTTATCCGATTATTCGGCCTTTTGAATCAGGTCTACTTCATATAATTCATTTATAGCTTCATCCATTATCTGGCTAACCTGCAATACATCAGGATGTGATATTCCCTTTTTTAGTGCTGTTACATGCATTCTTTGCCGTAAGCATTCTATTTTACAACATAAATCTCCCAAGATAATACCTGTATCCTCTCCATATATTTTATATACTATCTATTATATTTGTAAATCAATGAAAATTGTGTCGAAATGAAGTTCATAAATGAGATTTATTTGTGAGTATCGACAAAAAAATACCGTCTTCCCTGGGGGGAGACGGATGTGATTACCGGTTTGACAGGTGATTTTGATATTCTAGTATACAACCCTCTATAGTGTAAAGATTTTTATTAACAATCCACCTATAAACGCACCTACAAAAGTAATCATGGATACTACAACAACAACAGCAATATTCATGAACGACATAATAGATGCCGTTTTAGGGTAGTCATCTTCATTTTTTCTATCGATAGATTCGCAATCTCCGTTATAACAAAACGCTTTGGTCATCATACCCATCTCCTTAAATGCCCATTTCAGAACTGATGGAGCAACTTATTGATATCTAATTTAATTATACGCTATTAATAGCAAATTGCAAGTAATAATTATTATTATTTATAACAGATTGTTTTCTACAAAACTAAAATATTGATCACCAGCAACAATAATATGATCTGCCACGCGAATTGATATTCCTTCAAGCGCTGCGGCAACTCGCTTTGTTACTTGAACATCCGCCCCAGAAGGCCCCATTGTACCTCCTGGATGATTATGAGCCAAAATAACGGAGTTGGCCTGATGTCGGAGTGCCGTTTCTACAATTAATCTTGGATATACTGGTGCTTCATTAATCGTTCCTTCATGAACCAAAGCAGCATAATTGACTCGATGTTGTGCATCCAAACATATAAGATAAAAGACTTCATACTTCCTACCTACAAATAAGGCCGTTGCATATTGTCCCGCTTTGGTAGAACTAGTTAGTACAGGTTTATCTCCCCACTTGCCCTTAGAATACCTTCGGGTTAGCCCAGGAATGATAGAAACCAGAATGGCTACATTTTCGCTCACACTACACCTTGTACAAATATCTTTGGGATCTGCTTCCATAAGACCTGCAAGGGAACCGAACTCTCTAATCATTTTATGTGCTAGTTCATTGGTATCTTTCATTGGAATGCAGTAAAAAAGCAGCATTTCCAAAACTTGATGATCTGCAAAAGCATCTAGTCCTTCTACTAGATACCTAGCTTTAATCCTCTTTCTATGTCCATCATGTAGTCTTTCAGCCATAGACATCTCCCCAAGGTTACAAAATTATTTCATTATTTAGCTTTTTTTATACGATAGCGGATAGCCACTGTAGATTTTTTCGAAGTAATAAAGCATTGGATAATAAGTTTGATTGAATATAGTTAACTGTGGTTGATAAATATATCAAATGAGCATCGAATGAAACTAAAAGTATATAGTCCATATATTCCATATATTATATGTTTTTATACAATTATCCATAATAATGTTAAAAAAAAATACATTCCCAGTTGACTCCTGGGTAATGGGCAGCAGATGACACGTCTGGTATTAGTGTCCATGACAGCATTAATTTACTTATAGTTTTGGCCATTACGTCATATCAACGGTTATGCAAAATAACCATAACCTACATCTCTGGTAGGTTATGGTTATTTTATTCTTATATAATTGTAAATTCTTGCTAATAATTTGTGGGTACACTAAACATCGCTGTTTACCGTCAGATGACCCCTGCCCCTATTCATCTTAAACGCATACTATCCTTGTTCCAGCAGCAGCCATATCCTCTGATGAATGCAACATCGTACACTTAAGTGAATTTTTTTCTGGTTTTTTAGAAGGTTAATAATTCCCCATCCATTGGAATAGACACTTGATTCAGGGACCATCCCAGGAACTCTTTTACCCATGCTTAACTCTATCCTTTTCCTCCGCTCGTTTGCTATCACACCAACGAGTTGTACTGCCCACGAGATAGCCGGTGATGCGGCGTATGCGGTCGAAGGGGACGCGCTCAGTCTCATACTTAACATCTACATGATCGCCATCCACAACAATGTCTGCGCTGATGATCTTAAATTTATTTTTAGCTTGTAACCGTTCTAGGTAGATGGATAGTTCAGCATCGCTGATGGAATCGCCCTGTAATGTTACTTCAATGTTGTTAATGAATTTATATTCCACAAATAAACACTATCCTTTTGAAAGGTTTTTACCAATCAGTTAATTTTATACTAATATTATCGCAATAAATCCAGTGCATTTAAATGTACTAAAGGCATGATTTTATGGGTCTTTTGCCCTGTTCCCCATTTATCTGTTGCAATTTTTGTGGAAATAAGTCATAATCTGCGGACTAAACGAACATCATTTATAGATAATTTTTATTATGTTCTAATTCAGCTGGATTATTTAAAACAACAACAGTAAATTTTATTCGTAATACTCATTTCCGTCAAAAGTCTGGTCACCTATATCGAGACTATCTGTAAATTGCCACATCCTTGCACCTGATATGTCATTGGAAGTGCCCCATTGTGCATTCCATATAGGGACATTACCTAACTGCGAAGTATCAATTATATCAGTCAGCCACCAATATGACGCATAAACACCAACATAGGAGTAACCAGCCTCATTAAGTGTGCATATGAAGACAGAGCACATATCCGTAATGGTTTGATTATCTGGCATACCCTGACGTTCCTTATACCCGTCCGCGTCTTCCATATCAAACCAAATACCAAGTTCAGGATCTACCTCGTTCTCTTGCAAGACTTCATGTACAAACTGTGCCTCTGCTTTGGCGGCTTCGACATCAAGCGCATAACTGTAATAGTACACGCCTATTTTAAGTCCGGCCATCTCAGCCCCATTGACATTATCCAGAAATTTTTCGTCAAGGTGACGATTACCATAACCAAGCCGGATTATAGCAAATCCCCAACCGGCATCAACTACGGATTGCCAATCTACTACGCCATTGTGATAACTTACATCAATACCTTGCACTAATGACCAACTCCCTCAATTATTCTAGATCTTCAATATATTCTATTTGATCATTGGTCATTTTGATTCACTACTTGGCATCATAACCACGCTAAAAATTCATCTACGCTTATTGATCATCCCACCGAGCATATTCTCCTCTGGTAACAACATGGACAAAAAGGTCGTTATAATATCGGCCAACACCATCGGTTACACATTTCTCTGCCAATATTGGGAACGATTCCACGGAATTAACCATCAGGCACCAAGATATCAGCAGCAATACCGTCAACGTGCTGGCTGTTTGGCATCCCACTAACCTCTGCGTTGTGTGATGGACAACGATCAGCACACAATAAAGTTATTGGGGCATTTATAGCCTCACGGATGTTGTCTAAAACATCCAGCAAGGTTAGATAGGCAAAAATAACTTCAAGGATATTTTATGTTCAAAGTCAATTTTTGTTCATTACAGAAATGCTTTCTGTAACCAATTTCCCATACGTCAGAATTGACCACTACACCAGTGAGTTGTTTTTTAACGATTGCTGGTGTTTTTCTTATCCCAGCATGATTGGTCTCAATCTAACGTGAATAAAAACAGAAAAAATTACCCACGTTCTAATGACATGGGTAATTTTTCCCTATGTGCTACGTGATCATCTTTTAAAATCAAGGATAGGGCCTATCGATATTCGCCATCCTTGCATTTCTCCATGATGACAATATTTTTGCTCCAGCTAATTTCTCGCACCGGTGGTGCGAGATTTTCTTTTGCCAAATTAAATACATAAAAATTACCCATGTTCTTATAACATGCATAGTTTCTTCCCACGTTTTGCTTAATCATTCGTTAAAATCTATTAAATAACCGACAGCCCACCCTTATTAGCAGTCCACTCGAATACCTCTCTACTAGTTACTTTTTTTACTCTATATTTTTCTGCAACATCATCACAGGTACGATATTTTTCCAAAGTATTACCCCCAATATGTTATAACTATTATAACCATAACTGATAACTTTTAATATCTCAGTATAATACTCCATTTCCAAAGAATAATATAATGACCATAATTTAGAAAACAGGTGGTCTTTATGAAAGAAGAACCTAAATGTATTTTTCTAGGATGGGGGTATAAATGGGAAAAAGAACTTTACCCTATAATATATATATAGAATAAATACATACAGAGAAGGTTATAATAATCCTGTTACTTCCATATCCCGCACAACCTCTCTAGTAACATAAAACCTCCTTGGGTTTAACTACTCAGGAGGTTTTATGTCGTTCTCCTGAACCCTCCACTCTCACAATGTTTTAACTGCCTTTGATATATTGTTACCAGTTTCGGTTTGGCGGGTGATTATATATTTTCAGGCAAATAAAGAAGCCATACCCCGAAGGATATAGCTTCTTTACATTCACTGGATTATTTTATTATAGTTGTGAACCAATGACGATACCAATTACGCCAGCTATAATTTCATTCATCGTATTGTCATGACGTTGGTTTTCACGTGCCTGACGACCATCCCAATCCCGATCACTTTCATTGTTATGGCGACGCATTTCTCGTGCATGCCGTTCATTTTCTACGCGCTTTTGCTCATCACGATCACCATGTCTATTTAATTGTACACTCCCACTCCCTGGTGTTCCGTCAATATGTAATGTCGAAGCTTCGATTACTGATGCTCCAAGACCTAATTGCACCGTGCCTGCCAGTAAGTAAATCATTATTTTTTTGTAATGTCGTTCATAAAGTTAACCTCCAATATGATCTATATGTATATCAATAACGCAATAAACGTGCCAAGATCAAAATCCCCGTGTGGAGACAACGCAAGCCTTTCCTATTGAACTTAATCGCGCAACATATACGTACAGTTTTGCACTTAACTGCACAAATAAAAAAAGCCATCCATTTCAGACGGCCCTCAGTTAACGTTAGACACCCTTTTGTAATAATCAACATTATAACTCTATGTAGAATACTCACCTTCCCATTCTAAAACATATTCCTCAAGTTCCTTTAAAATTTGAGGTATCTTTAAAATAAATATTTCTAGCTCTTCAGTACTCATCTCAAATTCCTTTTGGGTTTCATTCATAATAATACCTCCTTGTGTCAGATAGAAATAAAAAATTGCCAGGTAGCATCACATAAAGTAATTGATGCAACCTGGCAATCATAGACTAAAATGTCTTTAGACCCAAGGCTTTGCGTCCCTCCCTTTAGGAAGGTTTGCCCAATATTAAATTAATGAATTTCAATAAACAATGTCTAATTATGCCAATTAAATTAAATCACCCCTTTTTACCATGATCAATGTTTATTGTACTATAAAATAGTTAATTACCTAAATTTGAAATTTACTAACCGCTTCACGAAGACCCATTGCTAGATTAGCTAATGCTTGGCTAGATGATGCAATCTCTTCCATAGACGCCGATTGTTCCTCGGTCGCTGCTGATACAGTCTGCGCTTCGCTGGCTGCAGTCTTACTAAGCCTGTCGATTTCCTTCACGGATGATACAATTTGCTGACTGCCACCTGCCATCTGCTGAATTGCAGCAGAAATTCCCTTCACTTGGTTGGATACTTCTGTTACTAGGGTCGCTATTTCTCCAAATGCGTTGCCTGCAGTGGTCACAACCTCTGTCCCAATTTTAACTTCCCGGGTGCCTTCACTCATAGCAACAACGGCTTTATCTGTGTCCCCTTGAATTCCATTGATTAACGTAGATATCTTTTTTGCCGCATCGTGTGATTGTTCTGCAAGCTTACGAACTTCGTCCGCTACGACGGCAAAACCTCGACCTTGTTCTCCTGCTCTTGCGGCCTCGATAGCAGCGTTGAGGGCAAGCAGGTTTGTTTGTCCCGCAATTCCTGAGATCGTGTCCACAATCTGACCAATTTCCTTAGACCGTGCGCCTAGCGTTGCAACCACTTGCGACGAATTATTGACTGTCTGTTCAATCTTGGTCATTTGGTTAACAGCCTTTTCGACAGACTTACCGCCTTCTTTTGCCGTCTCAGCAGCTTGTGCTGATTTGCCAGCTGCGAGATTAGTATTGGTAGCCACTTGTTGAATCCCTGTCGACATTTTCTCCACGACCGCTGATGTTTCATTGATCGCATGAACTTGCTTTTCTGCTCCGTTGGCCACTTCGCTGATCGATTCCGCTACTTGATTTGCCGCCTGAGCTGATTGTTCAGCACTAGCAGTCAGCTCTTCTGAAGATGCCGCCACTTGCTCAGCTGAATCATTGACTTGTTTGAACACTATGCGGAGATTGTCACGCATATTCGCTAACGCATCAGCTAATTGGCCAATTTCATCTTTCCGAATCAACTTACGAGGTTTATTGCGGAAATCTCCTGTTGCAAGTTCTTGGCAAAATAATACCATCGAATGTAATGGTTTTGTTATCATCTTAGTAACGAACAGTCCACTTAGTCCTAATACCACGAATGATACAAAGATAATACCAAGCATAATCTGTATTGTTTTTTCAAATGATGCTTTATTTTCGACATTACTTTTCCGCGCTATTTCAACTTCATACTTAGCAAGATCAATACACTTATCATTGACCTCTTTTGCTAAAGATGCTCCATTAGCAAGATATAAGGCATAAGCTTCTGCATTTTTGTTGTGCATTGCAAGCTCAAGAACCTTTCCCCTGACATCACGAAACTTTTGCAGAGATGTTTTGATCCCAGCTAGTTTATCCTTTTCGTTGGTATCCAGGTCAGTCTTTTCAAATTCTGCAATATTAGCATTAAACGCATTTGCTCGATCACTTATTTCCTTTTCTAAAGCTTTATTTTTATTGTCATCAGTCGTAATCATCATTTCAAATAACGCTACAGTAGCCCCATTCACATGAGCGCGGTTTTCTTCAATAAGAGTAACTGGTATCAAATTTTCCGTATACATCTCATTCATATCTTTATTTGATTGTTGAAGATAATAATACCCTGTATAACCTATAATGCTCATAGATAGCAAAGCGATAACAATTAGTATGCTTAATTTTAGGCTCACTTTTATGTCATTTAAAAAGTTCATTTTTTCTCTCCTTATAATTTTTATTATTTTACCAATTTCTGTTTTTAAAATAACGCACACATTCCAACTACTTCAATTTATGTTTAATTTCCTAATCAATTTGCAAAGAAAAATAACTACCCGTAGCTTCTCAGATCTTTATATTTACTATATTCTTTATCCCCCATTTAATTTTTTTAATAATTTACTAACTGTTGAGCTATTTTTTATTTTTTTCAACAAACTCTCTTTTAGAAAGGTATATTTAGACATTTTTCGACATTTAATAGTTATTTCCTTCTTTATAACTTATTTTACAAGTAAAAAATCCATTCCTTATGTATACAACAGATTAAATCGTCTGCAAATAAAAAAGAGGCCATCCATTACAGACGGCTCTCGGTCAACGTTATACACCTGGGACAATTAGCTCGACGCTCCATCAAACCTTGGTTGACCCATTTAGTCAAGTAAAGATGGACCATTGCGTTGCTCTTAACTCCTACACCTGTAGCGATCTCCCTGAGAGTTGGCGGATACTGGTGATGGTAGTCACGGATGAAGTCTATGATTGCTTGTGGTCTTGGAATCACGCTATCTCCTCCAAACTTCTGTTTAGTTATATTTTCAATATATAATGTTATTTGCAAATATATGGTTTATACGAAAAAAGTAGTCACCTTCCTGATGACAATCAGGTTGACAAATGGTTACTTATTTCCAACTTTTGACTGTTAATAATGTGTTTATCTGCTTAAAATGGGAATACTACTGAATAGATTTTAACGTTGCAGACTAATATAACTCAATAATATGGAGGTGTAATCAATGAACGATCCAAAACATCCCGCTGCTGATACTACAAATGATCTAAATAAGCAGCCGTCCGTCCAGCCTAATAAAACGCAAACACAACAAACTACCCCTACAGTTAATCCCGAAGTAGAATTTGTTAATAGAACCTTGCCATAACACTATGAAGCGGGATCACTTGAGTGATATTCAAGTGATCCCACTTCATTTACTGTTTAATAACCGAAATTTCTTGAAAGTAATGCATCCTTCCAAAAACTTTCCCGTAGAATTTTCATGTCATCGGCGGTGAACATTGGGTGATGTTCTAATAATGTAAATTTATAATTCTGTTTAGCATAATTGTGTCCTTTATCATCCATAAGTTTTACAAGTTCTTTATTGCCACCATGACCGTTTAATATATATTGTTCCCACCTCGACCAAATTTCTGAATCACCATATGCCGATCCCACATATTTTTTACCTGTAAATTTGTCAAAAATAGCATATACACCTTTAACATTTTTTAAAGCAGTTTTCCAATCCATCATCTGCTTGTTAATGACGTTTCTTATTACTTGTGTGAATGTCAATGAATTTCTTTACCACTTGATGCTGAATTAGTTTACCAGTAGTGATATTGAAAAAGTTTACCATCTATGCCGTTTTGACAATGAAAAAGTTTACCACTTGGTCCTTAAGTATAGGGAAATACCGATGATTCAGTATTCCCCTTGTGGTTAACTTTCTTGATTGGAATGCTCTGCTCTGTAAGAGTTGTCGGAGTTCATATTTAACACATGGGATTTGAATGTCAAACGGTCAATTAAGGCTGTCACCATTGTTGTATTTTCAAACATCGTAATCCAATCTGAGAATTTTAAATTTGTAGAAACAATAACACTGCGACGTTCGGCTCTGTCAGCAATGACTTTGAATAATAATTCTGACTGATGGCGGTTAAAGGTGAGGTAACTAAGCTCATCAATAATCAGTAGGTCCGTTTTTGAAAGTTGCTTTTCGATCTTCATGAGTTTCTTGTATTCCTGAGCTTCAATGAGTTCATTTGAAAGATTTGCAGCTGTATAAAACTTTACATTCATGCCCTGCATACAGGCTTTGATACCAAGGGCAATACTAAGGTGTGTTTTTCCGGTTCCCGGATTTCCGATCATTACAATATTCTGCCGTTTGCTGACGAAATCACAACTAGCCAGCTCATGAACAAAAGCTTCGGTAAAATGCTCGAAGCGGCTGCAATCAAGCTCGTCAATGGTTTTCATATAGGGAAAGTTCGTGGCTCGAATCTTCCGTTTCTGGCTACTTTCCATACGGGAATCAAGTTCCATTTTCATCAGGGAAATCAGGAAATCTTCATAGCTTTTATTGTTTCCTAATTGGCGTATGACATCAATATAATGATTAAACGCGGGTAAACGGAGCTGCTTCGCATAGAGTTCAATGGTTTGGCTAGTTATATTGCTCATTGATTTGCTACCCCGTACTTTTCATCATATTTTTTCAAATCAGTTTTTGTAATTGCAATTTCATTTTTAAGATATATGACAGAAGAAGTAACAGGTTCATTCAAATAGGTCCTAACCATATCAACGGTAGGAACGAGATAACCTGGAATACGACGCTTAATAGCAAGTATTTTTTCTTCACCATAATCGACACATAGACGAAGAAGTTTGACCATTTCTTTGTTCCCGCCAGGCAATTGACTTCCCCAGTCGAGCAGCTCTTTGGTAAGCGTCTCTTTGACTGGCCTAGCATTTAATACGGAGCGAGGCTTTCTCTCTAGCAGATCAATGTAATGTTCCAGGCAATATTGAGTATTTCCACAGCCATATTGGCGGGAGTAAGTGGCAACCACTGATCCTTCGTGTAGGATAGAAATGTTATTTGCGTAACCTTTTACTGTAACATCCTTCCTCAGATATTTTGTGGGGACTGAATAATTATTTTTCTCATAACGAACAGTAGAAAAATCATCTACCTTTGCCATGACGGTTTTACTCGTATCAAAGCGATACCTTGGAATCGTGTTTAAAAATTTGGTTTCTTCCTGGTACATGACATGAACAACATGTTGGCGATGAGCTACTTTGTGCTTCTCTCGATAACTAATACAATCATTCCAAAGTTTACGATTGAGTTCCTCGATGTTATTGATTTTAGGAACTGGTACAAGAAAATTTCTTCGAGAATAACCAACCAGATTTTCCACAAGGCTTTTCTCATTACCGCTAGCTGGATTACAAAAATCTAAAGAAAATGCGTAATGAGCGCTAAAAGAAAGATATTTATCCTGTGGCTTTGCGTGAATTCCGAATCCTTCTTTAACGGCAACTTTAGCATTATCAAATATTAAACGCCTTGGTGTGCCACCAAAGAAATCAAACATAATTTGCTGAGCTTCCAAGAAGGCTTCTTGATTGGCAGCTTTGTATACTTGAACAAAAATATCACAGCTATAGCACAATCGACCGCAAAAGGTATATAACTTGGTCCTTTGACCGTCAATGTATACGGTCGCCTCACCCCAATCAATTTGAATTGCTTCGCCAGGGGCATAAGAAAGAGGGACGCTACTCTGTGGTGGAACAGTTCGTTCAGCTCTAAGAGAACTAACGGTCGCACGTATTGTGGAATATGAGCCTATGAATCTTTTTTCGGCGATTAAACGGTCATAAATCCTCTTTGCCGTATGTTTTTGCTTTTTTAGATTTTCATCCTCATCTTCTTTAAAGCAACTAAGAATGAAATCTTTGATAGTATCGGTAATGACATCAGGCTCTCTCTGATAAATTTTTCGTACTTCGGGGTGAGTGGCACCTTCGCAGTATTTTTTTACGGTTTGTCTCGATATACCAAGGTCTTTTGCGATTGAACGCATGGATTCACCATCTGAATAACGGGTACGGATTGCTGAATAAATATCCACTTCAATAATCACACCTTTCATTCCCCCCTGCAAAACATTTGATAATATTTTACAGGATTTTTATGATAAGGTGGTAAACTAATTCGCTATCAATATGCCTCGAAGTGGTACACTTTTATAATATCATTTACATACTTGATAGTCAAAATCAATACTCTCATACCCAGGAAATATCAAGGCTTTATTATAGTCATAATTTGCGATAATGCTATTTCGATCATAGTACACAACCTTTCAAATTAAGAACATCTTGTAAAACAATTCATACTTTGCTATATTTTTCTATATATTTAGAAACCCTTCTTATTCTTGGATCTTCTGTGAGATACAACAAGATTAAGAACGGATATCTACCTACATTCCACAATGGCAAATAAACGTCAAGCTTTGAATATACTGGATGGATTACTGTCCAAAGAATCATAAAAAAATTAGGGGCTGTCTCAAAATAGGTTTTTTTCCTATTTAGAGCAGCCCTTTTGCTTTGTTTAAGATAATCTAAATTGCAAATCGTTGTAGTGTTCAAATATCTCATAAAAATGAGCATAAGAAAACTGAG
>Ga0209123_1002816_pt1 | contig 14026 bp, 11 predicted proteins | sample BarGraIncu00431A_FD_184500 | JGI IMG/M metagenome (GOLD analysis project Ga0209123, IMG submission 184500) | Arctic peat soil microbial communities from Barrow, Alaska, USA - Barrow Graham LP Incubations 004-31A (SPAdes) (version 2) | ecosystem: Environmental > Terrestrial > Soil > Wetlands >...
TAAATATGAAACTTTGCATTTAGAGGGACACAAACGTGTTTTCCCTTATCGTTTTGACGCACAGGAAAGAGCATTAATGGGTGGGATGCGCGGTGTTGGATTTGCTGCACTTCTGGGCCTGGATGATTTCCGAAAAGATGCTTTTGCAACAGGACTTCATGCATACCTTCTTCAACGCACGTATCCTCGCGCTGAGATTGCACTTTCATGTCCAAGGCTGCGTCCGATAATTAATAATGATAAAATTAATCCAAAAGATGTACATGAGAGGCAGCTTTTGCAGATAATTACTGCATATAGAATATTTATTCCTTTTGCAAACATTACTATTTCAACGCGTGAACGTGCTGGTTTTCGTGATAATGTAATTGGACTTGCAGCAACTAAAATTTCAGCTGGAGTATCAGTTGGAATAGGCGGTCATAGCGATAACGAAGAGTCTAAAGGTGATGAACAATTTGAGATTTCGGACTCACGTACAGTATCAGAAATATCTGAAGTAATTAAGGAACATGGTCTTCAATCAGTTATGAGTGATTATATATATGTATAAAATAGGTTATAATTTATAGTAGAGTTATTCAGAAAGTTCAAAAATATCATGATTAGGAGAGGATTGTTGTGAAAAAACTAATTTTAGTAACATCACCACCAGCAAGTGGAAAAACTTATATCGCAAAAAAACTTGCCGAGGAATTAAAACATGTTGTCTATCTTGATAAAGACACACTTATAACACTATCGAAACAAATTTTTGTTACAGCAGGTGAAGAATATAATAGAAGCTCAGATTTTTTCAATGAAAACATACGTGATTATGAATATGAAACAATAGTAGCACTTGCACTTGAAGCTTTGAATTATGATGATATTGTGCTAATTAATGCACCATTTACAAAAGAAATACGAGATTTGAACTATATCAAAAATCTAAAAGCAATATTAAAAGATAAAAATGCATCTTTAGTTGTTATTTGGGTAGAAACTTTAATAGCTGTAACAAAGCTGCGAATGATTGATAGGAATTCTGATAGGGATACCTGGAAACTTGCAAATTGGGATGAATATATTGCAGGGATTAATTTCGATATTCCTATTTCTTTGGATGATCCTAGTGTAAAAGATGACCTGCTTATCTTCAAAAACTCTTCTAATGAGGAATTTACAAATTCATTAAGAAAAACAATATGTATACTGGAAGAATCAACTGCTATAAAATAAATAATTAATAGAATTAGAATGGAATAAATGCACACCCCTATGGATTTTGAATTTAGGAGTGTGCATTTTTATAGTGTAAATTCAAATAATCTCTACGTTTTATAGTCTTATGTCAACTATTATTAAAAAAAGGACAAGAAATTACATATAAAAACAAGTTATTCTTATAGAAAAGGGTTACAGAACGTAGTATAATAAATTACAGAAGACAGTATAATAAATTGCATAAGGTAGTATATTAGATGATTAGTTACAAACACAAAACAAAAATGAGCAGTAAAGGTAAAAGATGTTGAACTATGTAAAAAAAACTATCATAAATTTATAGGGGGACTCAATATGAATAAGAAAATTGTAGCAGTAATTTTAAGTGCTTTGTTTGTACTTTCACTTTCAGGTTGTGGTATGAAAACACCAACTAAAACAGCGGTAAAAGAAGAAACAACAACAACAACACCAGATGTTACTCTTGTATACGCAGAGGTTAATCCACTAGATACTATTGTTGGTCAAACAGATACTAACTTTAAAGAACAAGTCGAAACGCTTTCAAAGGGAAAAATTAAGATTGATATTCAGGCTAGTGGAGTTTTAGGAGCAGAAAATGATGTACTTGATTCAATGCTTGGTGGCGGTGGAACCATTGATATGGCCCGTATCTCAGCATTTGCTCTTACAAGTTACGGTGGAGCAAAGTCAAAACTGCTTTCTGTTCCTTATACATTTGTAAACCGTGAACATTTCTGGAATTTTGCCACATCTGAATTAGCTCCTGAATTCCTTATGGAGCCTCACGAAAATAAGAAGGGTATTAGAGGTTTATTCTATGGAGAAGAAGGTTTCCGTGATTTCTTTACAGTTAAACCCGTTAAGAGTTTGGAAGATTTAAAAGGTATGAAAATAAGAGTATCAAATGATCCTGTTATGAATGGTATGGTAAAAGGTCTTGGTGCTTCGCCTACAGTAGTATCTTTTGGTGAACTTTATTCAGCACTCCAAACTGGTGTAGTAGATGGCGCAGAGCAACCTATTGCCAACTACAAATCAAATGCATTCCAAGAAGTTGCTCCAAACTTAATTCTTGATGGACATACACTTGGTGCAGTTCAAGTAATTATGACAGATGCAGCTTGGGATAAACTTACAAAAGAACAACAAGATATTATTACAGCAGCAGGTAAAGCCGCATCAGCATATAATAGAAAGATTTCTGAAACTGCTGAAAATAAAGCGCTAGAAGAATTAAAAGCAAAAGGTGTTAATATTGTAGAAGTTAAAGATATTAAACCTTGGCAGGATGCTTGTAAAGATATAATTGCTTCTTCTACAAAAGATGATGCTGCACTTTATCAAAAAATTCTTGACATGAAATAAGTTTCACAAAAGCATGGATTTAAATATAGTACAAAGAGTGTTATAAAATATTTTATAAGTACAGGGGGAGGATTACAACCTCTGTGCTTAAATTTTTGAGGGGGTAAGGTATGCCAAAAATTTTTAATACAATCGACAAGATTCAACCGGCATATGATGTGACTTATAAGTTTGTTCTTTTCATATGTAAGTTACTTTTAGTAGCGGATATTATGATTACTACCATGGCTGTAGCTGGTAGATATATTCCTTTCATTCCAGATCCAGCATGGAGTGAAGAAGTGGTTTTAACTTGCATGGCATATATGACGGTTCTTTCTGCGGCTTTAGCCATTAAAAGAAATGCACATATCCGTATGACAGCATTTGACAGGTATTTGCCGAAACATTTTATAATAGCTTTGGATATTATTGCAGATGTTACTGTTTTAGTACTCTCTTTGGTTATGATAGTAGTAGGTTGGAAGTATGCATTGCAAATCGGTAAAGTAGCAACCTATGTAAGTATGCCAAGTCTTTCTAAATTTTGGATGTATTTTCCGGTTCCATTGGCAGGTGTAGCTATGTTTATTTTTGAAATAGATGCTACATATAATCATATTAAACTAATGTTTGTAAAGGAGGAAGATGTAAATGGACGCATCTAGTATTGCAATATTAATTTTGCTCGGTACTTTTTTCATAATGGTATTTTTAAGATTTCCTATAGCCTATGCAGTAGCACTTGCATCTTTATTTTGTCTTTTGTACCTAGGACTTCCACTTACAACCATTGTTCAGCAAATGGTTAAAGGGATTAGTTCTTTCAGTCTTATGGCTGTACCTTTCTTTATTACAATGGGAAGTCTTATGGGTTCAGGGGGTATTTCTGAAAAACTTATCGCTCTAGCGACTGCCTGTGTTGGCTGGATGCGAGGAGGTATGGCAATGGTTAACATTGTTTCATCATACTTTTTCGGAGGTATTTCAGGATCTGCTGCTGCGGATACGGCATCTCTTGGTAGTCTTTTAATCCCTATGATGGTAGAACAAGGCTATGATGCTGATTTTTCAACAGCAGTTACAATTACTTCATCCGTTGAAGGACTTTTGGTTCCACCAAGTCATAACATGGTTATTTATGCGACTACTGCAGGTGGTATTTCAGTGGGAAGTCTTTTCCTTGCAGGATATTTACCGGCTGCAATACTAGCAATTACACTTATGATAGGTTCATATATAATTTCTGTTAAAAGAAACTATCCAAAGGGTGACAAATTCAACATGAAGGTTTTGTTAAAACAATTTAGTGTTTCCTTTTGGGCTCTTGCAGCAGTTATGATAGTTGTAGTAGGTGTAGTATTTGGAGTTTTTACAGCTACAGAATCGGCAGCTATTGCAGTTATTTACAGTTTGTTTGTTAGTGTATTTATTTATAAAGGTCTTGACTGGAAGGGTGTTTGGAAGACACTTGATAGTACTATGGATATACTTTCTATCGTACTCATTCTGATTTCAACTTCTAGTATTTTTGGATATTGCCTTACTTTCTTGCACGTTCCAGATTTAGCAGCAAGTGCAATTATAAAAGTTTCTAATAATCCAATTGTTTTAGCACTGCTTTTAAATCTTATACTTTTGATTCTAGGATGTATTATGGACATGGCACCAATTATATTGATTGCTACTCCAATCTTGCTTCCAATTGCAGTTTCAATTGGAATTGATCCTATTCAGTTTGGTATTATGGTTATCTTAAACTGTGGTATAGGTCTCTTAACACCACCAGTTGGTTCAGTACTATTTATTGGTGCAGCAGTTAGTAAAGTGCCTATGGAGAAAATTGTAAAAGCTACATTACCATTTTATTTATGTATGATCATTACGTTATTACTACTTACGTTCATTCCACAAATTAGTTTATGGCTTCCAGCATTGTTCGCTTAAGGAGAGATATGAAATATAAGTTTAATTATCAAACAACAGCTTTTGATCTTTGGCAGTTATCCATGTATTCTATTTATGGTTCAATGGTAGGTGTATGTAATATTATATTTACCGTTGCCATGTTACTTGTGTCGATAAGGTTTTGGGAAGATGTAAACGGCATTATCAAAATAATTTTGATAATAGCAATATGTTTATTTACGGTTATTCAACCTGCAGTTGTTTACAAAAGAGCAAAAAAACAGGTTGGAGCAGTTCCTCGCGATATGGAAATAGGTTTTGATGATAATGGAATTCACGTGAAAACACAAAATCAAAGTTCAAATTTAAAATGGAACACGATAAAAGGATTATCAAAAAAACCGAGTTTAATTGTTATATTTTCAACAACAAAACATGGTTTTGTATTAACCAATAAAGTATTAGGAAAACAAAAAAAAGATTTTTATGACTATGTAGTTTCAAAGATTCAAAAATAAATATAATAGAGAAAAAACAGAAACTCAATTGGAATATTCCAATTGAGTTTTTGTTTTTGCTATGTAGATTTTGACAGCGCTCATGTTTGACTTGTCTGTTTTAAAAAGAAGAGTATAATTCTAAGTAAATGTTAAAAAACAAAAAAATAAGTATATAGAACAGGGAGGTGCTTCCTTATGACAACAAGTGTAATGAATCCTAAGGTTGATGAATATTTAAGTAAATGTAAAAAGTGGCAGGAAGAATTTGAAAAATTGAGAATGATAATTCTTGATTGTGAGCTGACCGAAGAATTGAAGTGGGGTGTTCCTTGTTACACGTTTCAGAATGGAAATATAGTTTTAATACATGGATTTAAAGAATATTGTGCGATTCTGTTTATCAAAGGTACATTGTTACATGATGCCCAAGCTATTCTAATTAAGCAAACGGAGAATGTACAGGCGGCGCGTCAGATTCGGTTCACCAATGCGGAGGAAATAGTTTCAATGGAGACTATCTTGAAAGCCTATATTTATGAAGCTATTGAAGTTGAAAAAGCTGGTTTAGAAGTGGATTTTAAAAAGAATACAGAATACACAATTCCAGAAGAATTTCAAAATAAAGTCGATGGAAGCCCTGAACTTAAAACTGCTTTTGAAGCATTAACTCCTGGGCGGCAAAGAGCATATATTTTTTATTTTTCACAGCCTAAACAGTCCAAAACTAGAGAGTCAAGGGTTGAAAAATGTTTGCAACAAATCCTCAAGGGAAAAGGATTAAATGATTAGTATACATGTTAAAACATACACACATTAAAAGGTAACAATGTTTCAGTTATATGAATATAACATTAGAGTCACATTTAAAAGAAATTAGTGAAGAAGCAGTGGAGGATAATATGAAATATAGTAGTGTGAAATATGAGGAGTTACCTAAAATAGAATTGCATTGCCATTTAGATGGTAGTTTAAGACCAGAAACAATAATTGATATAGCAAAACAAGAAGGCATAGATTTACCGTTTTATGATGCAAGCAACATTAGAAAAGAAGTTACTGCCCCAGAAGAATGTTTGTCACTGGATGAATATTTGAAAAGATTTGAACTACCGAATTTAGTAATGCAATCCAAAGAAAGCTTAAGGAGAATTACATATGAGCTTCTTGAGGACTCTGCAAAAGAAAATGTTAAATATATTGAAGTTAGATTTGCACCATTACTTCATATAAATAAAGGGTTAAGTGTTTGCGAGATTATAGAAAGTGTATTACTTGGAACTCGGCAAGCAGAAGAAAAATATGATATAAGAGGCAATGTGATACTCTGCTTTATGAGATTTATGTCTGCGGCAAGCGCGCTTGCGGTTGTGGAAGCTGGAAAGAAATATCTAGGCAAGGGTGTAGTTGCAGTAGATTTATGTGGAGCTGAAGGAGAAAGCTTTTGTGCTAAGTTTATAGAACCTATAGCAATAGCTAGAGAATACGGGTATAGAGTTACTATCCATGCAGGCGAAACAGGAATAGGTAAAAATGTACTTGAAGCTGTAGAAATGCTGGGAGCTGAAAGAATTGGCCATGGAGTATTTATAAAAGACTGCATAGAAGCCTATAATATTGTAAAAGATAAGAAAATTACCCTTGAAATGTGTTTAACAAGTAACATTCAGACTAAAGCAATAGATACCTATGAAAATCATCCATTTTACAACTTTTTCAATGATGGAATAAGGGTAACAGTAAATACTGACAATAGAACTGTATCAGATACAAATATGACTAAGGAATGTGAAGTAATATTTAAGTATTTTAACATTACAATAGATGAATATAAGCAAATATATAATAATGGTGTTGATGCTTCCTTTGCTGATTTAGAAACAAAGGAAAGGTTAAGAAAGTTTATTTAATCAACTTTGCAAAAAACTCAGTAATTAACTGAGTTTTTATTTTTGATTTTTATTATTATAAATGGTATTCTATTTTATATAAACAGTAAAATTAGGCAAAAGAGGAAGGGGAGTAGCGGGCATAATGGGATATAGAATTGAAAAGGATTTACTTGGTGAGATAAAAATAGATGATAAATTTTATTATGGAATTAATACTCAAAGAGCAATTGAAAACTTTTCATTAGAAAATAAGAGCGTTAATTTGAAATTAATATATGAAATTGCAATTATTAAAAAAGCAGCAGCGACGGTAAATAATAAGCTCAAAAGGCTTTCACAGGAAAAAGCTGATGCGATTATAAAAGCAAGTGAAGATGTAATTTGCGGAAAACTTGACTATAACTTTTTGGTTAGTGCCTTTCAAGGTGGAGCGGGAACTTCAACTAATATGAATGTAAATGAAGTAATTGCTAATAGGGCAATTGAAATTCTTGGAGGAAATAAGGGAGATTATGATTTAATTCATCCTTTAAATGAAGTTAACATGTCTCAATCTACAAATGATGTTTATCCAACTGCACTTAGAATCGCAGCAATCCATCTTATTCGTAAGCTAAGTAAGTCTTTGTCAGAGCTTCAGCAGGCTTTTCAAGAGAAGGAAAATGAATTTGCAGATGTTATAAAACTTGGTAGAACTCAGCTTATGGATGCACTCCCTATGATGGTAGGTCAAGGATTTGGAGCTTATGCAAAGGCCATAGAGAGAGATCGTTGGAGGATTTATAAAGTAGAAGAGAGGCTTAGACAAATAAATATGGGCGGCACTGCTATTGGTACAGGACTCAATGCTACGAATAAATTTATATACATGATAACAGACTCCCTTCAAGATTTAACAAAGCTAGGCCTTGCGAGGTCTGATTATCCAATGGATATCACCCAAAACTGTGATGTGTATGTGGAGGTGTCAGGACTGCTTAAGTCTTGCAGCGTTAACTTATTAAAAATATCAAATGATTTGAGATTATTAAATTCTGGACCTAAGGGTGGTTTTGGAGAGATAAATTTACCTCAGATGCAAGCAGGTTCTACAATAATGCCTGGAAAAGTTAACCCTGTGATCCCAGAGATGGTAGCTCAGATTTCCATGAGAGTTATTGCGAATGATGGAGCTATAACTATGGCGAGTTCAATGGGTCAATTAGAGCTAAATTCTTTTACGCCACTTATTGCAGAGAGTTTGCTTGAATCCCTAGAGCTTTTAAACAAATGCGTTATAATATTTAGAGAAAAATGTATTGAGGGTATTTCTGTAAATGAAAAAAAATGCAAAGAAAATCTTGAAAATTCAACAGCTTTAGTTACAGCTTTAGTTCACCATATAGGTTATGATAAGGCTAGTAACATAGCAAAAAAAGCTTTAAAAGAGGATAAAACTATTAAGGAGATACTACTTTGTGATGGAATACTTAGCAAGGAAAAAATAGAGGAAATATTGAAACCGTACGAACTAACGAAACCAGGGATTCCTGGTTTAAAATAAGGGGGAATAAAAATTGAGTTTAAATGATACACCTCGCTCAGAAAGAGTTCATATAGCGTTATTTGGCATGAGGAACGCAGGGAAATCTAGCTTGATTAACGCAATAACTAATCAGGAAATAGCCATTGTTTCGGATATGAAAGGAACAACAACGGATCCAGTATATAAAGCTATGGAAATATTGCCTATAGGGCCTTGCGTAATAATAGATACAGCAGGTTTAGATGATGTTGGAGAGTTAGGAGAATTAAGAAAAAAGAAGACACTTGAAGTTTTAAATAAAACAAATATTGCATTAGTGGTTGTTGATAGCTCTATTGGACTAACTGATTATGATAAATTTATTATTGAGCAAGTTAAAAATAAAAAGATACCAGTAATAGCAGTTTTGAATAAGACTGATTTAGCACTCGTAAATGAAGAACTTGCTAACAAAATAAAACAACAATTAGATGTTCCTTGTGTTTCTGTTTCAGCAGTTACAAAACAAGGAATAAAGGAGCTTAAAGATAAAATTATAAGTATGATTCCAGAAGAAGAAGAAAAATTTAAAATCATTGGGGATCTTATAAGCCCTGGGGATTTTGTAGTGTTAGTTACACCTATAGATAAGGCTGCCCCAAAGGGAAGGCTAATACTTCCTCAGCAACAAACTATTAGAGATATTCTTGAAAGCGATGCAATTGCAATTGTTACAAAAGAACATGAACTAAGGGAAACTTTAGAAAAGCTTGGCACGAAACCTAGAATTGTTATTACAGATTCACAAGTGTTTTTAAAAGTTGCAGCGGATACACCTAAGGACATTCCTATGACCTCTTTTTCAATTTTATTTGCAAGATATAAGGGGGATTTAGTTGAACTTATAAGGGGAGTTAAGCAAGTTGAAAAGCTTAAGGACGGAGATAAAGTACTAGTTTCAGAAGGTTGTACACACCATAAACAAGCTGATGATATAGGGAGAGTTAAAATTCCTAGATGGCTTAGGCAAATTACGGGTAAACAAATAGAGTTCGAGTATACGTCAGGGGTTACTTTTACTGAGGATGTCAAAAGATATGCACTAATAATACATTGTGGTGCTTGCATGTTAAATAGGGCTGCAATGCTCAATCGAATTGAATCAGCAAAAGAATTTAATGTACCTATGGTTAATTATGGGATATTAATTGCCTATGTTCAAGGTATATTAGATAGAGCTCTAGAACCTTTTCCACTAGCTAAAATGATATGGGATGAAGAATAAAATTAGTAAGTAAAAAATAGTATCTTAGCTAGCTAAGATACTATTTTTTTAAAAGATTATTTTTAATTAAGCTTTGGTTTATTTGAAAACAAAGAACCAATAGCCATTATAATTGCAAAAACAATTAGATACGCAACAACTGCAATTTTATGAGAAAAACAAGCAGCAACTATCATGAATAGACATCCTGCAAGCGAAAGAATAGGCATTATGAATCTTTTAAATGTGGTTAGGTCCTTCTCTTTTTTCATCATCATGATAAAAATAGGAATATATAATGCATAAATAGTAACTATAGGTAATTCTGATGAATCAAAATTAAAGAATCCAAACCAAGGTGTTGTTAAGTTAGCACCATAGAAATATAATAACCATACACCACAAAGAAGTAGTCCTAGTATAGATGAATTTGTTGGCATATTGGTCTCACTATCTATTTGCTTAAATATTCTTGGCTTTGGTCCAAGGCCCCTTGCTGCTAATGAATAAATACCACGAGTACATCCCAGCATTAATCCATTTAAAGTTCCAAGGCAAGAGATAATAACAAATACAAATATTAGAGTACCACCTGCAGAGGAGAATATTTTTTGAAATGCTAATTTAGCTCCAGATTCTCCACCTTGCATCATAACTTCGTTTGTTACAGCTCCAGCTAGTCCTATATAGTAAAGGATATAGACTGCCATAATTATAAAAGTCCCTCCAACAAGAGCAAGTGGAAGTGTCTTCTTTGCATCTTTTAATTCAGCATTGATACTTGTAGCAATTATCCAACCCTCATATGCAAAGGCAGTTGCAACAACTGCTGTAAATAATGCATTAGCAGTATTTACTTTTTTTACTACTGTTGTAAAGTTAATCATAGTCATACCACTATGGATACCTACGATTGTCCCAATTATAGCCATTAAAATCAGTGGAATGAGTTTTATGACAGTTGTACTAACTAGAAATTTACCAGATAAAACTGGTGATAATGCGTTTAGTGCATAGCTACCTATAAGAAATAGGCATGCAATAGTCATACACTCCCCACCTGTAATTGAAAATCCAAATAATACACAAACATATCTAGCTGAAACCCATGCTAATACTGATGTCAATGTTGGATAATAGATTATTGCCATAAACCAGCCAACATAATATCCATATTTCTCACCCATAGCAGCTTCTGCATAATCTACTATACCATTTACTTTCTCGTATTTAGTTGCCATTACAGCAAAAGTATAGGCACAAGAAATCATTATAATACCGCCAATAACCCAAGCCAAAATACCTAGCGCAAGATTTCCGCCAGTCGCAGTTAATACTTTTTCTGCCTTGAAAAAAACGCCACTACCTATTACTATGCCAACAACCATTGCTATTGCAGTAATAAGTCCGAACTTTTCTTTTAATTTTATTTCCATGTTCAAACCATTCCTTCCTTAATTAATAATTTTTAACAAATTAATTATATCATTACAATTTACTGCTTTACAAGGATAAAATCGACATTAATTAGGTTGCTTTTTTAAAAATAAACACCAAGTGAAATACTAGCTATGGAGTTGTAGTAATTTATGTTTAGTAAATCAAAGAACTTAAAAAAACATGGATAATGTATAACACAATAACGTTGAGGTAATAATAATTTTATAAATATTTAAATATTTAAAAATATATGTTGACACCGTTTACCTAACATGTTAGCATAGATTTATATTCACTAACATGTTATATACGTAAACAACATTCTATTAAATATTATTATATATAGGGGGTCATATTATGAGTACTGTTAACATTATTTTAGGTATTATTTTAATACTAACTTTTTTCGGTATGGTATGGTATTGTGTGAAGGGTTACAACCTTATGGTTGGTTTCTTCATTATGTCTGTACTCTGGGTAGCAATCGCATTAATAGGAAATGCTATCTCACCTAATCCTGCTCTCGTTGGAAAATCGACTATTGATGTTCTTACGACTGTATTTCAAACAGGTCCCGAAAACTATGGTAAAGCAATTCTCGTAAACATATTCTTTGGTGCTTTCTTTGGAAGAATATTAATTGACACAGGAATCGCAGCAACCTTAATTCGTAAGGTAGTTGAGCTTGGTGGCGATAAACCAAGAATAACAATGGCACTTTTATGTACTGTTACAGCAATTATTTTTACATCTATGACAGGAATTGGACCAGTTATCTCTATTGCGGTAATAATATTACCTATTATGTTATCTTTAGGAATTCCTTCACCAATTGCTATGTTCGCATTTGTCGGTTCTATTATGGCTGGTGTTTTTGCTAATATTGTTAACTTCAAACAGTATCAAGCTATTTTTGCTACTGCAAATAAGGATTATGCAAGTTATGAATTTAGTCAATACTTTCAGTTTGGCGTAATTGCAGCAGTTGTTGCTTTGATTGTTGTACTAATTGTGGCTAATATCTCAATGAACAAGAAAAAGCCATCTCATTCATGGGCAGCTTCATCTGATGCTGGAAGTGCAACAAATGCACCAGCAATTTCGTGGATATCAGTAGTGCTTCCAGTAATAGCAGTTGTAGCATTTAAAATTCCAATCATTTTTGCATTTATCATTGCTGGCGTATTTGCATTGGTAACATGCGGAAAACTTAAGGGTGGATTTACAAAAGTATGCGGAATGCTTGCGAAACAGTTTGCTGACGGTGCAATTGATGTAGCACCAATGGTTGGTTTCTTGTTATCACTATCTATGTTTAATAATACCGCAACTTTTGTTGCTCCTTATTTTAAGACCTTACTTGGAGGAATAATTCCTGAGAGTGCATTGGTTTTATGTATTGTATTTGCAATACTTACACCACTTGGTTTCTTCCGTGGACCTTTGAATTTAGTTGGATCTGGTGCTGCACTCCTAGCAGTTGTTGTATCAGTAGCAGCTTGGCCAGTTCAATTCTTGTATCCACTATTTGCAATTACAACTATTGCTCCTCAGCATTTAGATATTACTCAGTCATGGGTTGCTTGGGGATTTGGTTACACAAAGGTAAAAACAAAAGATTATATGAAGATGTCAATACCAACTGGATGGATTGTTGGAATTATTCTTTGTATTGTTGTATTCATTAAATATGGTAATTTGGTATAAAATAATTTATAAATATAAATATAAATCAATGAAACCGGCTGCTGCAATAATGTGGTAGCCGGTTATTCAAACTAATAAACAATAAAATTAAGATTGGATGGTGCAGGTATGGGAAGAAAAGTTAGAATGGGTATAGATGTAGGAGGCACGCACACAAAGGCGGTTGCTATTGATAACGAAACTCATGATATTATTGGAAAGTCATCAGTTAAGACTACACATGATGACAAAAGAGGAGTAGCTGCAGGTGTTGTAAGATGTTTTATGAATTGTCTTTCTGAAAATGATATTAAACCAGAAGACGTGGTATTTGTTGCACATAGTACAACACAGGCAACTAATGCACTTATTGAAGGTGATGTTGCAAAGGTTGGTATCATCGGTATGGGTAAAGGTATTTTTGAAAGTTATTTAGCAAAAAAACAAACGAAATTGAATAATATAGATTTAGGGAATGGGAAAGAAATTAGAATAATTAACAGTTTTATTAGGACTAAGGGTATGACTGAGGAATCTGTACAACAGGTAATTAAGGAAATTAAAAATCAGGGAGCTGAAGTAGCCGTTTCATCCATGGCTTTTGGTGTGGATGATGGAAGACCTGAAAGAATGGTTTATGAAGTTGCAGATAAAATAGGAATTCCTACTACCATGGCGTCTGATATTACAAAGCTTTATGGACTAACAAGAAGAACAAGAACAGCAGCAATTAATGCAAGTATTCTTCCTAAGATGTTAGATACAGCTAATTCAACAGAGCAGGCAGTTAGAGAAGCTGGCGTTAACGTTCCTTTGATGATAATGAGAGGTGACGGCGGCGTTATGGAAATTAGCGAAATGAAAAAGCGCCCTGTTTTAACTATGCTTTCTGGTCCAGCTGCTTCTGTTATGGGATCTTTAATGTATTTAAGAGCTTCTAATGGCGTATATTTTGAGGTAGGTGGTACAACTACTAATATTGGAGTTATTAAAAATGGAAGACCCGCTATTGACTATTCTGTAGTTGGCGGCCATCCTACATATATTAGTTCACTAGATGTTCAAGTTCTTGGTTGCGCTGGAGGTTCTATGGTGCGTGCGAGTAAAAACGGAATTATAGATGTTGGACCAAGGTCTGCCCATATAGCAGGACTAGATTACTCAGTATTTACAGATGTAGAAAAGGTTAAAGGACCACAAGTAGAATTTTTCTCACCAAAACCAGGTGATCCATCAGATTATGTAGCAATAAAAATGGAGA
>Ga0209123_1002818_pt1 | contig 14012 bp, 10 predicted proteins | sample BarGraIncu00431A_FD_184500 | JGI IMG/M metagenome (GOLD analysis project Ga0209123, IMG submission 184500) | Arctic peat soil microbial communities from Barrow, Alaska, USA - Barrow Graham LP Incubations 004-31A (SPAdes) (version 2) | ecosystem: Environmental > Terrestrial > Soil > Wetlands >...
CTTAATATAATTGTATTAGAAAAACGTAAATATTAATCATTAAAGGGAGAATTATGCCCTAAAATTGAAAAATTACAACACAACTTCAATTTTAGGTGGTAAAAATTGAGCCAACGCATCATAAGGGGAAAAATATAAGGCGTGATAACCGAATAAGTTGGTCCAACTTATATAATTATAAACAGCCATTGAAAAAATGGGTAGTTTTCTTAACGACACTAAGTACAGTTGCCTATGATTGAACCTTCTTTTTGAATATATCCACCTTCTATATGCTAAGAACGAGATCAGGTTAGTAGATAACCTTCAACTATTCCAATTCAAGTTACTCCATAAAAAAAACCTGCTCGTTTAAAGCAGGTTTTTGAATTATGAGAAACTTTGATTGTTGAACTATAAGGTCTTGGCAACCTCTGTCAAGGTAAAGGCTTCGATAAAGTCACCTGCTTTGACATTGTTGTAATTGTCAATATTCAGACCGCATTCATAACCCTTGTTGACTTCTTTCACATCGTCCTTGAAACGTTTCAAAGAACCAAGTGTGCCGGTGTAGATTACAATACCGTCACGGATAACACGAATCTTGTCTTTTCTGAAAATCCTTCCGTCTCTAACGATACAACCGGCAATGGTACCCACCTTGGTAATATCGAATGCTTCCATCACTTCAGCAGTTCCGGTGATTTCTTCTCTTATTTCAGGAGAAAGCATTCCTTCCATAGCCGCTTTGATTTCGTTGATGGCATCGTAAATAATAGAATACAGACGAATATCAATTTGTTCCTTTTCAGCAATCTTACGAGCGCTTACTGATGGCCTTACCTGGAATCCAACGATGATGGCGTTGGAGGCAGTAGCAAGCATGATATCTGATTCGGAAATCGCTCCCACTGCTTTGTGGATCACATTGACCTGAATTTCCTGTGTTGATAATTTAATCAGTGAATCAGACAGCGCTTCGATTGATCCATCCACGTCACCCTTCACGATCAGGTTCAATTCCTGGAAGTTTCCAATGGCGATGCGTCGACCGATTTCATCAAGAGTTATATGTTTTGTGGTACGCAAGCCTTGTTCGCGTGCCAGCTGTTCACGTTTGTTGGCAATGTTGCGGGCATCGCGCTCGTTTTCCATTCCGTTGAACTTATCGCCTGCCTGAGGCGCTCCGTCCAATCCAAGAATAATAACAGGCTCTGCAGGACCTGCAGTTTCAACACGCTGATTACGCTCATTGAACATGGCCTTCACATGGCCATAATACTGACCGGCCAAAATTACATCACCCACGTGCAGGGTTCCGTTTTGTACCAAAATAGTACAAACATATCCACGACCCTTGTCAAGTGATGATTCAAGTACTGTACCTGATGCCCTTTTATTTGGATTGCCTTTCAATTCAAGCATTTCGGCCTCCAGTAATATCTTCTCCAGCAGAAGGTCAACATTTAATCCCGTCTTGGCTGAAATTTCCTGACTTTGGTATTTTCCACCCCAATCTTCCACCAGATAATTCATACCGGCCAATTGCTCTTTTATCTTTTCGGGATTTGCTCCGTTTTTGTCAATCTTGTTAATGGCAAAAACAATTGGCACGCTGGCCGCAGCTGCATGGTTAATGGCTTCGATTGACTGTGGCATGATGCTGTCGTCAGCCGCTACAATAATAATGGCAATATCTGTCACCTGTGCACCCCTGGCGCGCATGGCCGTGAAGGCTTCATGCCCCGGAGTATCAAGGAATGTTATTTCGCGTCCGTTTTTCAGTTTCACATGGTAGGCCCCAATGTGCTGGGTAATTCCACCAGCCTCACCTGCTATAACGTTGGTATTTCGGATATGGTCAAGCAGTGATGTTTTACCATGGTCGACATGTCCCATTACCGTAACTACCGGCGCTCTTGGAAGCAACATCTCCGGGGTGTCGGGTTCTTCTTCGATGGCCACCGCAATTTCGGCGCTTACAAATTCAACTTTGAATCCAAATTCATCTGCAACGATTGCCATAGTTTCAGCATCCAAACGCTGATTGATGGATACGAACAATCCAAGGCTCATACAGGTTGAAATGACAGCGGTAACTGCAACATCCATCATGGTAGCCAATTCGTTCACAGAAACGTACTCAGTTACTTTCAGAATATTCTGATCGGCTTCATCCCGTTCAAGTTGAGCAGCAGCTTTGTCGCTGACCAACTGACGTTTATCTTTCCTGTATTTTGACCCCTTCGACTTGGTACCTTTGGTGGTAAGACGGGCAAGTGTATCTTTAATCTGTTTTTGAACATCCTCTTCACTGACTTCTTTTTTCAGCAGTGGACGCTTCTTGAGTAGTTTTGATTTATCATGAGACGAAGCAGCCACGCCACCGATGTTCTTGGTAACAACCAGCTTACGCCTTTCACCTGTCACAGCAGGTTTTTCACCAACAGTGACCCTTTGCTGGCCACCGGGAGTATCTTTTGAAATCCGTTTTCTCTTCTTTTTATTTCGTGCCGCTTGCAGAGCAGCCTCTGACATTGGAGGTCTTCTGTCACCCTGTAATTCGATCTTGCCAACAACAGTTGGTCCGGCAAGTCTTTCAGCTCTGGCTTTAATGACCGTCGGAGGAGTCCTGACAGGTTCATTGGTTTCAACAGCGACACTTGTTTCCTTTTCTCCGGGTTTCGGAACATCCCGACGAGTTCGATCACGGTCTTTACGTTCTTCTTCTTTTTGTTTCTTACTTTTCTTGGCTGGCCTGGTTTTCTGATTCAGCAAATCCAGATCAATTCTACCAACCACTTTAACTTCCTCAACCTTTGGAACATTGGTTGTAATGACATCAGAATCGAAACGATTGGCTTCAGGTTCAGCCTGAATCTTTTCCTCTTTCACTTCAGGTTTTGTGACTATCGGATGTTTCTTTTCCTTCACTTTAACTTCCTCAACCGGTTCCACAACCTTTACTTCCTCTGCCTTTTTAGGAGCTTCGGTAACCGGCTTTGGTTCTACAACCGTTTCCTGCTGATCAACCACAGGGATTTCCTTTGGTGTAACCGCTGGAACCTCCTTTGGTGTAATCGCTGGAACCTTCTTTGGTGTAACCACTGGAATTTCCTTTGGAGCAACAACAGGCGCTTCCTTTGGAGTAACCACTGGGGTTTCCTTTGGAACAACCGGTTCTTCTTTTTTATTGTTGGAATTCAAATTATCAAGATCGATCGTGCCAAGAACTTTTAATGGTTCCATTTCAGGCCTTTTGATCGTAAAGGGTTCTACTTTAGTTTCTTGCTTTACAGCTTTTGGCTCGTAATGTTGAATGGGCTCGGGCTTTTTGGTGGTATGGCCCTTGATGATTACTTCATCATCATCATAATCATCGTCATCAGCACGACGACTTGTATCCTTTACATCATCGAGCGAAACAGATTCTTTGGCGCCCCTATGAATTTTAAGGTTGATTTTTTCTGACTCTTTTTTCAAACTTACGTCACCTTTGTATTCTTTTTCAAGAAGATGGTAGGCATCGTCTGTAATTTTGTTGTTTGGATCTGTATCAATGGCAAATCCTTTCTTATGCAGAAATTCAACGATGGTTGAAATACCAACATTGAAATCCCGCGCTACTTTACTTAGTCGTTTAATACTACCTATAACCATAAACCCACTCAGTTAAATAAACCTCAAAAATATTTTTAAGGAATTAACGATGATGCATTTCTACATTCAAAATCCAAAATGCCCTAATTTTTTGCAATAATAGGAATAAACTATCAAATTTATTCAAATTCATTTCTAAGAATTCTCAGAACCTCATCGATGGTCTCCTCTTCGAGGTCGGTTCTTTTGATCAGTTCTGCCCGGGTAAGGGTCAATACGTTCTTAGCCGTATCGCAACCAATTGCTTTTAGTTGATCAATTACCCAGCTTTCAATTTCATCGGCAAATTCGTCCAGATTCACATCTTCATCATCTGGGGCTACCTCACGGTAAACATCAATTTCGTAACCTGTAAGCTGACTTGCAAGCCTGATATTTAATCCGCCTTTTCCAATGGCCATGGATACTTCGTCGGGTTTCAGATATACATCGGCCCTCTTGGTATCTTCATGCAACTTGATGGAGGATACTTTAGCCGGATTCAATGCACGCTGAATAAACAACTGTGTGTTGGCCGAATAATTTATCACATCAATATTTTCATTGCGCAGTTCACGAACGATGCCATGAATACGCGATCCTTTCATTCCTACACAAGCTCCAACAGGGTCAATCCTTTCGTCATAAGATTCAACTGCCACTTTGGCTCTTTCGCCTGGTACCCTGACAATTTTCTTGATGGTAATCAAACCATCGAATATTTCTGGAACTTCCAACTCGAACAATCTTTCAAGGAACACCGTCGAGGTACGCGAAAGGATGATCAGCGGATTGTTGTTACGCAATTCAACTTTGAAAACCACAGCCCTTAAGTTATCTCCCTTTCTGAAATAATCGGAAGGAATCTGTTCGGTTCTGGGAAGGATCAATTCGTTGCCTTCATCATCCAAAATCAGAATTTCTTTTTTCCATACCTGGTAAACTTCCCCGGTCACAATGTCACCGATTTTACTTTTGTATTTGGAAAAAATCTGGTCTTTTTCAAGTTCCATAATGCGACTGGCAAGATTTTGACGCAGATTCAAAATGGCCCTGCGGCCAAACTGTGCAAGCTTCACCTCATCGGTTACTTCTTCACCAATCTCATAATCGGCATCAATTTTCTTGGCTTCTTTCAGCGTAATCTGCCTGTTGGGATCTTCAAAATCCTCGTCAGCAACGATTGCTCTATTGCGCCATATCTCAAAGTCACCCTTATCGATGTTAATAATCACATCGAAGTTTTCATCCGAGCCGTAGGTTTTTTGCAGAACATTTTTGAATACATCCTCCAATACGCTCATCATAGTAGCGCGGTCAATGCTTTTCAGTTCCTTGAATTCGGCAAAGGTGTCGATCAGATTAAGAGTCTCCATTAGGTCCCTATTTTAAATTTAAAATTTCAATACTTTTCTAGCTTCTTTTATTTCAGAATATTCCAAATGCTGAACCCTTGTAATGAGTTCCTTCTTTTTCGATCCTTCCAGCTTTTCTTTGGTTGTAATCTCCAGATCAATTCCCAGTTCTTCAACCCCGATCAGCAGTCCATTCAGTTTTTGTCCGTTTGCCAGCAATACCTCTATTTCCAGGTCCTGATTCTTCTTATACTGACGAATCAGTCGGAAAGGTTCAGTTAATCCCGCAGAAAAGACAGATAATTCAAAATCTTCTGCTTCCCTGTCCAGCTTGCTTTCAACAAATCTACTAATTTCGACAATCTGGTTGATGGAAATACCCGTGTCGCTGTCAACCATAATATGAATCTCATTGCCCGCTGAAATAGTTACATCAACCAGAAACTGGTCATCTGCAAGATGTTCATTTACAAGTTCTACTATCTTCGCTTTGTCGATCATATCTTTGTAATAAAATAGGGGACTTTCGATCCCCTACATTTGGTTTCCCCAAATTGTCGCCACAAAAGTAGTAATTTTATTTACATTGTCAAAATCAATTCATTAAGGATTTTGACTTTCACATTATTTTTCTCAAATGAACATCCATATTGTTGTTGGTAAGTATATTTAAAATCAATATTCAGGTATATTTTTTATTAAAATCTTACTTTTTTAGGGTCTGCTGAAAAACTTCTTGAAACCACGAAGTGGTTGAATATGAATAACCACCCCGAGTACTCGGGGTGGGATGAAATAGCACCCATGACCTGATCCCTGAAAGGGTTCAATATTAACTAATACATTGTAATTGAACCCTTTCAGGGTTCGGCGCAATACCGTATTCTCATTCCACAGGTTGCACCTATGGTTATTCACATTCAATCCCTTCGGGATTGCTTCAGGTAGGGGAATCGATTGTATAACGAAAAATGTGCAAGGATTTTACAACAATCATTCATCCCGAGAACTCGGGAGCACTTATTCTACATCAAAAACATCCATATTCTTTGTATACTGTACGTTATGAGTTTTAAACTGACCCAAAATAAAGTAAGATTATTAAAAAATTACCCTTGACTTTGCTTTCGCCACAACAATATCATGTGATACCAAAAAATTCACTATTTTTGTACTCGTTAACCTAACAAACAGGCAATTAACGATTTGAAAACAAATAAGAAAAAAATCATCAACGATCCGGTATTTGGATTTATCAACATCCGGTCCGAATTGGTCTTTGATTTAATCGAACACCCTTATTTCCAGCGTCTTCGCAGGATACGACAATTAGGTCTATCCTGCATGGTTTATCCTGGGGCCAATCATACCCGGTTCGAACATGCCCTTGGCGCTGTTCATTTGATGAGGTCGGCTATAAGCATACTGCGTCTGAAAGGTCAGCTGATTACTGATGAAGAGGCTGAGGCGGTGACGGTCGCTATTTTATTGCACGACATCGGCCATGGACCCTTTTCGCATGTCCTTGAAAGTACTTTGGTGCAGGGTGTCCCCCACGAAAAGATCTCATTGCTCTTGATGGAGGAGCTGAACCGTCAGTTTGAGGGTAAATTAAATCTTGCCATTCGCATTTTTACAGATGAGTACCCCAAACATTTTCTCCATCAACTGGTTTCCAGTCAACTAGATATGGATCGGCTGGATTATCTTAGCCGCGATAGTTTTTTTTGCGGAGTGTCGGAAGGAGTCATCTCCTCGGAACGCATTATTAAAATGCTGGATGTAAGAAATGACGAGCTGGTGGTTGAATACAAAGGTATTTATTCTGTGGAGAACTTTTTGATTTCAAGGCGGTTGATGTACTGGCAGGTCTATTTGCACAAGACCGTACTCTCAGCTGAATACTTGTTGATTAATGTACTTGTACGTGCGCGCGAACTGGCTCTCAAAGGCACCGATGTATTCGCAACTCCTGTCCTGAAAGCTTTCCTGACCAAAAAAGTGACCCTGGAAGATTTTATCCACAACCGGATGATCGCCGGAAAACCGGTACTCAGCCTTTTTGCCTCTTTAGACGATAACGACCTCTTTGCATCCATTAAAGAATGGCAGGAAAACCCGGACCCGGTATTGTCCTACCTCTCAAAATGCATGATCAACCGACGTCTGTTTAAAATCAAGATCAGCAAAAAACCAATCCCCGAACATAAGATTACCCTGCTGAAAGAAAAAATTTGTCAATATTTTAATGTATGTGAGGCTGAACTGCACTATTTCCTAATTATAGATACCATCTCAAACAGCGCGTATAACAAGGTTTCCAGCGATAAAATCAACGTTTTGTTTAAGAATAATAAAATTAGCGATATTGCAGATGCTTCAGATATAAAACTATCGGTATTTGCTGAAACTGTCAGGAAATATTTTATCTGTTATCCGAAAGAATTGGACATTAAGTAATTTAAATCTATTTTTGCCGGGCATTAAGAAAATATATATGGAATTCAAAGCTCAAAGCATAGCTGATTTTCTGGGAGGTACAGTGGAAGGCGACCCAAATTGCACCGTAACGGGCGTAGCTAAAATTGAGGAAGGAAAACCCGGAACATTGGCATTTCTCTCCAATCCGAAGTATAATAAATACATTTACGAAACCGAAGCCTCTATTGTATTGGTGAATCAGGATTTAGAACTTGAAGGGGATGTGAAGACCACTTTGATCAGGGTTCCAGATGCCTACAAAGCGTTTGCTTCCCTGCTTGAGCTTTACCAGCAAGCCAAAGGAGATAAATCGGGCATTGAAAATCCTTCCTTTGTTGATCCCACCGCAACCTTGGGAAAGGACCTTTACCTGGGCGCTTTTTCCTACATCGGCAAAAATGTCCGAATTGGAAATCACGTTAAAATATATCCACAGGTATATATTGGCGACAATACCACCATCGGTGATGACAGTATCTTGTTTGCAGGAGTAAAAATTTACGAAGATACCATAATAGGCCAGGCTTGTATAATCCATGCAGGAGCTGTTATTGGATCTGATGGTTTCGGATTTGCCCCAAATGAGGATGGCTCCTATCAAAAAATACCCCAGGTAGGAAATGTAATCCTGGAAGATTTGGTTGAAATCGGCGCCAATTCTACCATTGATTGTGCAACGATGGGTTCAACTATTATCCGAAAAGGCACCAAAATTGACAATCTGGTTCAGATAGCACACAATGTCGAAGTCGGCGAAAATACAGTCATAGCTGCCCTGACCGGAATCGCAGGTTCAACCAAAATTGGTCAGAACTGCCGTTTTGGGGGTCATGTAGGAATAGCAGGGCATCTCAACATCGGCGACCGTGTAAATATTGGCGGTTTTTCAGGCGTTTCTAACAACATAAAATCAGACATGACCGTTTTATTGTCTCCTGCCATGGAAATTGGACATGCTGCAAGGGTTGCAGCTGTTTACCGAAACCTGCCTCAACTTAGGGAACAGGTATTGGATTTGGCAAAACAATTGGCTCAGATTAAAAAACAGCTGGAAGAATAATTAAAAAACCGAATGACTATTAAACAAAAAACCTTAGCGAAAGAATTCACCATCAGCGGTAAAGGATTACATACCAGTTGCCAGGTGAGCATGACTTTCAAACCGGCCCCCATCAACCACGGCTTTAAATTTCAAAGGGTTGATCTGGAAAACAAACCAATCGTGAGCGCAAATGTTGAATTTGTGGTCGACACCGCCCGTGGAACCGTGATTGAAGACCAGGGAGCCCGCATCAGCACCATCGAACATAGCCTGGCCGCATTGACAGGTATGGATCTCGACAATGTGCTGATTGAAATTGACAACGAAGAAGTTCCTATATTGGATGGCAGCGCCCGCTTTTTCGTTGAAGCCATTGAAAAAGCCGGTGTCGTTGAACAAAATGCACTGCGCGAATATTTTGTGGTCACCGAAAAGATTGTTTATAAAAACGAGCAGACAGGGTCAGAACTCATCGTCCTTCCTGACAATGATTATTCACTGAACGTATTGATTTCCTTCAACTCTTCGGTGTTGAACAATCAATTTGCCTCCTTAAATTCTATGTCAGATTTCAAGGATGAAATTGCCAACTGCCGAACTTTTGTATTTTTACATGAACTTGAATTTTTACTCAAAAATAACCTTGTAAAAGGCGGTGACGTTGACAATGCCATTGTAATCATTGACCGTCCGGTAACTCAGGACGAACTTGACCGCTTAGCCGATCTTTTCAAACACGAACACGTGGAGGTCAAATCGCAGGGAATACTGAATAACATTGAACTACAATACGATAATGAATGTGCCCGCCATAAACTACTCGATGTAATTGGCGACCTGGCCCTTGCAGGTAAAAGAATCAAAGGGCGCATCATTGCCACCAAACCGGGGCACAGCGCCAACACTGCATTTGCCAAATTGATTGCAAAAGCCATCAGCAAAGAACATTGCAGAGAAAGGGCCCCCTATTACGATGCCAATTCACCGGTTGTAATGGATGTGAACAAGATCAAAACTTTACTTCCTCACCGCTATCCGTTTCTGCTGGTCGACAAGGTAATTGATGTGACCGATACTTACCTTGTGGGAATCAAGAATGTCACCGCCAATGAACCTTTCTTCCAGGGACATTTCCCTGAAGAACCTGTTATGCCGGGCGTTCTGTTGGTGGAAGCAATGGCTCAGGCCGGCGGAATTTTTGTGCTTCGTAACCTGGTGGGAAAATATTCAACATACTTTATGAAAATTGACAATGTCAAATTCCGCAAAAAAGTAATTCCAGGTGATACCATCGTCTTCAAAGTGATACTGACCTCCCCCATTCGGCGCGGCATTGCTGAAATGCGCGGTTTATGTTACGTGGGCGATTCTATTGTTGCCGAAGGTGACTATATGGCGCAGATTGTCAAGATCAATTAATTAGAAACAGAAAATAGATTTATAAAAATGAAACAACAATTGGCTTACGTACACCCGGAGGCAATCATCGGCGACAACGTAGTTATTGAACCTTTTGCTACAATCTACCAGGATGTTACGATCGGTGAAGGGACAAAAATCGGATCGAGTGTGAGCATCATGCCCGGAGTTCGCATTGGCAAAAACTGCCAGATTTTCCCCGGTGCTGTCATCGGAGCGGTCCCTCAGGATCTGAAATTTAAAGGCGAATATTCAACCGTCGAAATTGGCGACAATACCACCATTCGTGAGTTTGTAACCATCAACCGGGGTACTTCTGCAAAAGGCAAAACGGTGGTCGGCAGCAATTGCCTTCTGATGGCTTACGTTCATGTGGCCCACGACTGTGTGGTAGGCAACAATGTCATTCTGGTGAACAATACCCAGTTGGCCGGTGAGGTAGTTGTAGACGACTATGCCATCCTTGGCGGTATGGTTGCTATTCATCAATTTGTTCATGTAGGTTCACATGTAATGATTTCAGGTGGATCGCTTGTTCGAAAAGATGTACCTCCGTTTATCAAAGCGGGTCGCGAGCCTCTTTCTTATGTTGGAATCAACTCTATCGGACTTCGCAGACGCAATTTCAGCAATGAAAAAATACGTGAGGTTCAGGAAATTTACCGTTACATTTATCAAAAAGGACTGAACATTTCACAGGCCGTTGAAATTATTGAAGCTGAAATGCCTGCCTCAACCGAACGTGATGAAGTCCTATTGTTCATTAAAGATTCCAAACGCGGAATTATTCGTGGATATATGCCCGATTAATTTGCTTCAAAAAAAATAGCTATTTCAAAAAGCCCTGGAAAAACTCCAGGGCTTTTTTTATGCTTAATAACCAGCCTATTTCCTGATTCGATTGCAGGCCGGCAGTTGTTTTGTGAGTCAATTAAGTCGTTGAATGCCTGTATTTTAACTCTTATTAAGTTTGTGCGATCAACTGTTAAAACCCATTCCTAGCAGCTACATTTGAAAGTTTTGACTCATGGTATAAATATTTAAAGCCAATACAAACTCAATATGAAGTCAATACTAACTCAATACAAACTCAATATAAAGTCAATAGTAAAAAGGTTCAGAATAGGTTTTAAACAGGTTGTAAATAGGTTTATGAACCTACTTACAACCTATTTACACCCTATTTACTACCTATTCTGAACCTATTTACTATTGAATTCATATTGAGTTAGTATTGAGTTAGTATTGATTTAATAACAGGAAAATTACTTTGGAATACGAAGAAGGATAGTATATTGTTACATTCTAAGGGACAAGAGTTGATACCGGAAACTTTTTGATATCCAAACGGTTAAGCGACTTCTTGATTTTACAGAAGGCCGGATAAGGGCATAAAAAAACCCGGTGCATCAGCGCCGGGTTTTTTATTGTATAATAAAAAGTTTTAAATCTTAGGCAACACCCATGGGGCGCGGTAGGTCGGAACCAGAAATTTGTTGGCTTCCTCGTCGTTGATGAATTTGCTGGCAGCTGCATCCCAATAAAGGCGGCGCCCTGTACGCATCGCAATGTTTCCCAAATGGGCAACACGGGCAGTATTGGCTGCAATTTCGATGCTCGCATTCAGGTTGCGGTTACGGCTTTTCACTCCTTCAATGAAATTCTTCATATGCAAGTCTAGTCCCTGACCCGTTCCTTTCTGAATTGGAACCCGTTCCATCAGATCCTTGTTCTTCTTTTTCTCCGGAATGACTTCCCAGCCATCGCGGTCTACTACCAGGGTTCCATTGTTTCCAACATAGCCAACGCCGTGATTACGACCATAATGGCCGCCATCAATGCCTGTTGCATGATCCCACAATAAAGTATAGCCGTCGAATTGATACAAGGCTTGCAAAGTATCAGGAGTCTCAGCCGCATCGTCAGGATAGGCATATTTGCCACCCATAGCCATGACAGAAATAGGAGCTTTGGCGCCCATTCCAAATAAACCATAGTCGATGATGTGAACGCCCCAGTCGGTCATTAAACCTCCTGCATAATCATAATACCAACGGAAATTGAAATGAAACCTGTTTTCATTGAACGGACGTTTCTTCGCAGGCCCGAGCCAGAAATCATAATCAACACCTGCAGGCGCTTCACCATCAGGTTTTACAGGCACCGGTTCCATCCATCCCTGGTAGGCCCAGGTACGCACGGTACGTACTTTGCCAAGTTTACCTGACTGAACAAAATCAACGGCAGCTCTCCAGTGCGGATCACTGCGTTGCCACATTCCCACCTGAACGACTGTATTGTACTTGTTGGCAGCACGTTCCATGATATTTATTTCTTCGATCGTATTGCCCAGTGGCTTTTCGCAATACACATCTTTTCCGGCCTGGCAAGCTTCAACCATGGGAAGGCAATGCCAGTGGTCGGGAGTTCCAATGAGGACCACATCCACATCTTTGTCCTCCAGCAGTTTGCGATAGTCGCTGTATAACCTGGGCTTAAATCCCTGAAGTTTTTCAGTGTCTGCAGCACGCCTATTCAAAACGTTGCTGTCAATATCGCACAGGGCAACGCATTCAGTATTTTTTTGATGAAGGAAGGCGGTAAGATCGGCAAATCCCATCCCGTTTGCTCCAATAAGGCCGCAGCGAAGTTTATCGTTGGCGCCCACGCAGGCGCTCATCGGGATAGGCATGGCAGCTGCAAGGCTCATGCCCACTGCTGCGGTAGTTGTACTTTTCAGAAAATTACGTCTGTTGGTCATTTATGTATTTACTATTATATAATTTACTATTTACAATTTAGCATAGCTCATAAAATCAGCCCCTTGCAAGAAAGTTAATGCGACTATATATCTTTCTAATCATTTATATTGAAAAATTAGATATGAGATGTTAGAGAAGAGATTTTAGTGTTTAGAGCAGATGCTAATTGTTGGTCTACTTCCTGTCTTTTGTCTAATATCTATGATCTAACATCTAATATCTATCATCTCCCTACTTCTGCATGGCCTCATCGAAGGCTACATCAGAGGGATCGAAATCGCTGTAACGGACAAAATCGCAAGCCTCCACAGCGCCTACTTCACGGTTCATACCGCTGTCTTCCCATTCAACGGAAAGTGGACCGGTATATTTTATATCATTTAGTGCACGGATGATGTTTTCGAAGTCTATTTTACCACGACCAAGGCTGCGGAAATTCCAGTAGCGACGGTTATCTCCAAATTCGGTATGACCACCATAAACACCAATATCAGTAGGATGATCGCTCCAATAGGCATCTTTCATATGAACATGGAAAATACGATCTGGAAAGTCGTAGATGAATTTCACGTAATCGACCCCCTGGTAACCCAAATGACTTGGATCGAAATTGAAGCCAAATGCAGGGTGATTGTTCACCGCTTTGAGCGCACGACGGGCTGTTGCAATGTCAAAGGCAATTTCTGTAGGGTGAACCTCAAGAGCAAATTTAATACCCATTTTCTGATATTCATCCAAGATAGGAATCCAGCGTTTGGCGAAATCTTCATAACCCTTGTCAATCATCTCCTGACTGACCGCCGGGAATGAATATAACATATGCCAAATGGAACTTCCGGTGAAACCGATTACGGTATCAAGGTCCAGCATTTTAGCTACCTTACCGGTCTTTATCATCTCGGCAGCAGCACGTTGGCGTACTCCTTCAGGATCGCCATCGCCCCATAGATAGGCAGGTAAAATACCCTGATGTCTTTCATCAATCCGATCGCACACACACTGACCCACCAGGTGAGTTGAAATGGCAAAAAGCTGCAGGTCGTATTTGGCTAGCACCTCTTTGCGGAGATCGCAGTAGGCCTGATCGGCTTTATCGATTTCCATGTGATCGCCCCAACAGCAAAGCTCAAGGCCGTCATATCCAAATGACAGCGCCTTTTCACACATTGTTTCAAAGGGAAGGTCGGCCCATTGGCCTGTAAATAATGTTACTAGTCTGCTCATAAGTATTTACTATTAAATAATTTACTATTTACGATTTTGCATATCACAGTGGAATTTATTTCTTATTCCTTATTTCTAATTCCTTATTCCTTATTCCTTATTCCTTATTCC
>Ga0209123_1002819_pt1 | contig 14004 bp, 12 predicted proteins | sample BarGraIncu00431A_FD_184500 | JGI IMG/M metagenome (GOLD analysis project Ga0209123, IMG submission 184500) | Arctic peat soil microbial communities from Barrow, Alaska, USA - Barrow Graham LP Incubations 004-31A (SPAdes) (version 2) | ecosystem: Environmental > Terrestrial > Soil > Wetlands >...
GATAAACTGATGGTTTGTTTTCCGGGGTAAAAGCCTTCAGCAACTGAGAATACGGGTTCACTTTCCCGATCAGTCGAATAAGCTTTAGTGGTATTGGCCTGTCCAGGAGTTGGTTGTAAAAATGCGCACAAGTGACTGGCTCCGTCAGTAACCCTTCCCAATGAACAGCCAGTGGACAGATTTTTCACCCATACAATCTCTATAGTATAGGATGTTTTATTGAATAAATAGATTTTTTCACCCTTGCTGTTAATTTTAAAATTGGTATGTAAATATCTTATGCCAGAGGTAATTAACGAGGTAGGTGTTGCATCGAAAAGAACTTGTGAATCATTAATTTTGAATGATAAGAATGGAATAAGGCTTAAATCGCCTGGGGTTAAAGTGTTATTGTGCACCTCAATGGCAAAGACATTTTCTCCTGCAATTAACAAGGATCTAATCAGAGCTGTATCCGGCAGCATTTTTTCAGGTTGACCGCCCAGGTAAATAGTTGCTTCATGTGGTGATGAAGAACCTGAATTCCAGTTAGGTACTCCTGAAATAAATTTACGTGCAATTTCAACCCCATTCAGATAGGCTACAAAGCCATCGTCGTAATCAACGTAAAGTGAAATGTCTTTGTAGTCAAATCCCAATGGTAATACAAATGATTTACGAATATAAACAGCCATCGAACCTATGGGAACAAGAGTTGAATCGTCATTGTCGCCAAAGCCAAAACCAGCCTTTCCCTGACTCCAGCCATTGGGTATGAAATCAGGCAACTTCCAATTGGTTGGAGTTGATGCAGTTGGCACGATGTAATCGAACGTGTTCTGAGGTAAAACAGGGCTTTCCCAATGGTATGTTTCCGGGGGCACTATTCTGTTTTTTGAAGAAGCAAAAACGACCAAATGTTTGCCTGGAGCCATTTGGAGAGATGGGATAGCCCATTTCTGAAAATTTAGGGAATCATCACTCAAATAGTACCCTTTGGTATTAATGGCAGATGCTGAAGGGTTGTACAGTTCAATCCAATCATCCAACTCATTGTCTTCATCTACAATTTGACCGGAGTTCTTGTTCGATATTTCGTTGATAATGATCTGTGCATTTGAAGTGTTGCACAGGAATACAGCCAAAATCAATAACAGATAAAGTTTTGTTGAGTTCATTGTTCCGAATTGGGGTTCGTAGTCCAAAATAGGTTAAGGATTTAATCTTGCAATATCGGAATAATTTTAGCAATAACAAAATAAAGGGGCTGTTATTTTAGAGGATGTTGAACATTGTAATGGCGAAAGTTGTTATTAAAAAAGTACTTCGGATCAAATGACATTGTTGTGGGGAAAGCATTAAGCATTTTAAGTAGAAATGGTTTAGAAAAAAAATACTATCTTTGGAAATGGTTCCGGAGAAACGCCTACCCATAACAATATAAAGTTATCCTTCTTCTTTGCTTTCTTTCTTTCTTTTACCAGTCATCGGTTCCGTATTTTTCTCTTGTGGTATTATTGCTGTACTTATACCATCGTAGTCTTAAATTCAAATATAATTCAAATATAATTGGAATATAATTTGTATTTATTCGTATAAAAAATGTATTATATACGAATTATATTTGAATTATATTTGAATTAATACAAAGTACGGTATAACCTCGGTATAGGCACGGCATAAAATAAAAACAGGTGCAAATCAGGTAAAAGGTTAAGGTACCGGTATTGGTTGATCGGTTATCAAGGTTAAATGTTAATCATAGTATTAATTAAAAGCGTGATATTCTCCTTTCCCTTTAACATTCCCCCTAATAATATCATGAGATCCGGTACTTCACAGTCAGATAAAAAAAGAGCGACCCTAATGGATCGCTCTTTTCAAATAGGATTCTTTTGAGAATTATTTAACGATTTCTTTGAACCTTACTTCATTGAAGTATTTTGCAAACTCCATGTCGGTTGCAATGGTTTTTTTCATTTCCGGTTTGATTTTAACTACGGCTTCAAGGCTTTCGTACATCAGGTTTTCTTTTGCTGTACGGGCTCCAATCACTGCTTTGAAGTATTCATTCATGTAGTTGTTTTCCAATTTGCTGCTTTCCAACGATTTTAATGCTCCGTTGTTATCGCCAGCCATGATCTTTGCCAAACCGGTGTTGGGGGAATCTGAATCGCCCAAATATTTAACGGCTTGTGCATAGTTGCCTTTGATGATGCTTAAAATTCCAAGGTTGTGGTTAACAGCATCGCCAGCGCCTGAAGCAGCTCCGAAATAGGTTTCAGCTTTTGCCAGTTCACCTGCTTTTAAAGCACAAACGCCCAGATTATTTTTAATGATGGGCTCTGTGTTATTTAACTTTTCAGCTTTTTCGAACAGGCTTTTTGCATCATCATATTTCAATTGTTGTACTAAAATGAACCCTGCATTGTTATAACCTCTCCAATCCTGAGGATAAACTTTCATGAACGAATTGTAGATAGCCAGTTGTTTGTTGATGTCTTTGGTTAATGTAGCAGCGTAAAGCAGCTCGGCGGGGTTCAGTTTTGAAGGATCAGAATCAGCAAGAGCAGCAATCTCTTCATCAGATCTTCCGATCAATTCAATGCTGGTGGTAAATTTTGAACGACGCAATTGAGGAAGAATTTCTGCGGCAACGCTGGTGAAAGCATTTGAAAGATTTTTGATTTCGCGATTGCGCACTTCAGGGTCAGTGTACATTGTAAGTACACGAAGAATCAGTTCTTTATCCTGAATGTTAGATTTGGTCATCAGTTCTTTGAAACCTTCCCAGTCTTCAGGAGTAAATTTGGTTTGGAATTGAGCTTCTACTTCATTCTTTTTCAATTCTTTGGTTAAGAATTTAGAAGAAACTTGCTGACGTTTCTCAGCCAGTTTGGTGTTGAAATCTAGTTTTCCATCAGGAGAGGCATATGAAGAAACTTCCATGCTTTTCAATTTCTTTTTTGGATCTTTGGCTAAAGCCTTGTTGTACTCATCAAGTTTTTTAATTTCTTCAGAAGTTAATTCTGTTGGGCGAATGTCAGCTTTGTTGATCAGGTAGTGGATAGCAGCTGTATATTCATCAGGAACAATCCGTTGGAATGCATCGATGTTTGGATCGTATTTGCCGGTGTTATTTTTTTCACGGGTAACACCAACAATCGGCGTTGGGAAATTATAGACCAAAGTGGGAGTTGCTATCACACCCTTGGCAATGGAGATAGGTGCAAAGTCAAGAATCTTACTTCCTTTTGAAGCTTTAATTCTCAATTCCAGGTTGGATAAACGCATTTCCTCGGCGTATGGAACTACATTCTTATAGGCAAAGTTTCCACCATTGGTATAAGAAATTACTTTGTTGTTGCCATCTACTTTCTCACCTTGAAGAGTGATCGGATCGTAGGCTTTTTCTCCACCTTGGTATACCAGGACAGGGGTAGCAACCAAAGTGGCTTTTTTGATAAAATACTTGGCCGGGAATTTTCCGTCGATAGCCACACCAACGACTCCGGCATTTGTTTCAAGGACCTCTGGGGTCACTTTGAAATCAATTTTGTTTGCATTCTTTTTCATTTTCTGCAAACCGGCACAACTGCTCAACATCACAGTTGCCAATGCGATAAAGGCAAGTGGTTTTAAGTTAATGGTTCTCATATTGACAATATTAAATTTAAAATACAATAATCTTTGATTTTTGCTACAAAATTAACAATGTTTTTATAAAAAAAAGCTAAATAAGGCTTTTTAATCCAATTGAATGCTGGTATTTCCTTTGTTGTATTGATTATTAAAAATTGCACGTGTAATTTTTGTAAAATCCTCTGGCTGGTTTTCAAAATCCAACCTGTTAATGTCGATGTTCAGAATTGCAATTTTCTTCTGTTGGCTGAAATAATTAAAATATCCCTGTGTAATTTTATCAAGATACTCCTTGGTGATATGCGACTCATAGGACCGGCCTCTTGAAGCAATATTCTTTAGCAGCAGATCTGTATCCTTGTGAAGGTAAACATACAAATCGGGCTTGGGCATTTTGTCATAAATGATGGTAAAAAACTGACGGTAAAGATCGTATTCGTCAGAGTGCAAGGTGTTTTGAGCGAATATAAGCGATTTCATAAAATAGTAATCCGAGACTGTTAAGTTGTTCTTTAAGTCGAAATTACTTAGTTCCCTGTGCAGCTGGTTGTACCTTGCGGCCAGAAATGCCATTTCAAGGGGGAAAGCATATTGCTCTGGATTTTGGTAAAATTTGGGCAGGAAGGAATTGTCGGCAAATTGCTCCAATACAAGATTTGCCCCGTATTGTTTACTGATCATCTGGGCCAGAGTTGTCTTTCCGGCGCCAATATTTCCTTCAATTACCAAATAATTTAAGCTCATATCCATAATTTCATAAAATATCCATACCTATTTTATGGACATTTAAAAATACAAAATATTTACTTAAATATTGTAATTATTTTCTTTTTATTATTGACTAGTTTCAGAACTGTCTTTTACTTCAGTTTATCGTTGATTATTAAGCCAAGTACCTCTCCCAGTTTTCTGCCCATTGCGGCAATTTGCTGAGGAACAAAGCTGGTAGAGGTCATACCGGGAGTGGTATTTACTTCCAGAAAATAAAATTCATTGTTTTTCAATATATAATCAATTCTCACAATTCCAGAGCAGTCACATAAATCGTAAATCCGGGACGAGAGTTCCTGTATCTTACGTGTCAGCTCAGGAGAAATTCGGGCTGGAGTGATTTCATCGGTTTTGCCTACCGTGTATTTGGCTTCAAAATCGAAGAATTCGTTTTGTGGAATGACTTCGGTGACCGGGAAAATCAATTCCTGATCTGAAAGCTTCACCAATCCGCAGGTAAACTCAGGACCTTCAATAAATTCTTCAATCAGAATATCTGAACTTTCATTGAGTGCTGTTTGCAGTGCCTCCAGAAGTTGTTCTTTTTCCTTTACTTTGGTCACCCCAAAACTAGAACCACCTGCATTGGGCTTTACAAACAGGGGTAACCCAAGTTTTTCGATCAATTGACGTGCCTCCACCTGGTCTCTTTTAAACAAACGGATCGACTTGGCCATCGGGACATTGAAGTTGCGAAGGTAATTACTGCAGAAGTACTTGTTGAAAGTAAGGGCTGAAGAATAAACACCGCAGGTCGAATAGGGGATTTTCACCATGTCGAAATATCCCTGAAGTTTACCGTCTTCGCCAGGAGTGCCGTGAATAGTAATGTATGCAAAATCGAATATTATCTTTTCGCTGTTTCTGACAAATGAAAAATCGTTTTTATCGACCGATGCAATCACCTGATCGTCTTGAAAAACTTCCCAGTTAAGACCTTTCATCTGAACTTTCCATACATTGTAGATGGTAGCATCAATGGATTCAAATACATTTTTACTGCTTTTAACCGAAACTCCAAATTCGGATGAGTCGCCTCCATAAACAACTGCAATATTCTTTTTCATTTGTTTATAATTTTAAACACATAGGTACATAGTTCACATAGATCCCGAGGCCTCGGGATAAACAATGAGTCCTATGTGCTTATGTGTTTATTTTTCATTTTGTTAGGCCTTATATTATTCCTGAGCGGTGCGGTTGGAAAGATAATTCCGCCATTTTACAATTACGTTTGCCAGATCGTCGGGAAGAGCTGATTCAAACAGCATTTCTTTACCGGTGACTGGATGTACAAATCCAAGGGTTTGAGCATGAAGCGCCTGCCGTGGAATCATTTCGAAGCAGTTTTTCACAAACTGTTTATATTTGGTAAATGTGGTTCCTCTCAGAACCTGGTCTCCGCCATAATTATCATCGTTGAACAAAGGATGTCCTATGTGTTTCATATGTACCCTTATCTGGTGGGTACGTCCTGTTTCAAGCCTGCATTCTACTAAATTCACATAGCCCAAACGTTCAATTACCTTGTAGTGAGTGACAGCAGGCTTCCCATGTTCCCCTTCAGGGTAGACGGTAAACACCTGCCTGTTTTTCAAACTTCGGCCAATATTACCGGTGATGGTGCCTTCATTATTCTCCAAATCACCCCATACCAGAGCCACGTATTTGCGCTTGGTAGTTTTTTCGAAGAACTGCAATGATAGCTTCACTTTTGCTTCTGTAGTCTTGGCGATTACTAATAATCCTGAAGTGTTTTTATCAATCCGGTGTATCAGGCCCGGACGTGGATCATCTGAATTGAAAAGCGGTAATTCCTGAAAGTGGTAGGCCAGACCATTTACCAAAGTGCCTGAATAATTCCCATGACCAGGGTGAACTACCAATCCGGCCGGCTTATTGATTACCAGCAGATCGTCATCTTCGTACACTATATTCAAGGGCATGTCTTCCGGGATGACCTTTAGTTCGCGGCGGGGATAATCCATGACAATGGATATCTCATCTCCTGGTTTTACTTTATAGCTTGATTTGACGGGTATCGTGTTTACCAGTATCTTTCCATCATCAGCAGCTGCCTGTAAACGGCTACGGGTGGCATTCTGCAAGCGGTTCGACAAGAATCGGTCGATACGCAACAAAGCCTGCCCGGCATCTACTATTACATTGTAATGTTCAAACAGAGCGCCGTCATCGGTCTCCTCAATGTCTTCAAAATCGTCTATTATTTCTTCGTTTTCAATCATCTAAAAAAATGAATTATCCGGTTTCTCAGCTTCTGGAGCTTTCTGAATTTTGGTAGTATCGGAGGTGAGCCAAAGATCAATTGAGGTTCCTCTGGCTACTTCCAATGTTTGGGTCGGATCGGGATTTTGTTTCCATACTAGTCCCTCTGCCTTCTGTTCTTCTGAGGTGAATGATTCGTCGTAGGTAATGGTCCCTATATTCAAAAATGCTTCTTCAATTGCTGAACGTGCTTTTGTAAGGTTATTTCCCAACAATGAAGGAACCTGGCTGGTCGTACCGTCGCCTGCGCTACCTAACACCAAATCGACGATGCTGCCTTTGGGTATCATTTCGCCCACGCGAACAGTTCTGCCTCTGACTTTCTGTTCCAATACAAGGTCGAGAAATTCGGATTGTTTGTATTCAATTTTGCCAGCAATAAGACCGGTACTTTCTATCAGGTTGGTAGCCTGGCGGTAAGAGATGTCGGTCAGTTGCGGCATGGGAATCAACTCCTGGCTGAGGGCACAGATGGTAATGGAGACCGTACGATTTTCCTTTACTTTCATACCAGGCTTCGGAAATTGATCCAATACGGTTCCCGGTGAAGTTTCAAGTGAATAAACCGAGTCCTGAATTTCATAGCGAAGATTCTTCCGGTCTAAAATGTTGGCCACTTCAGCGGTTGTTTTTCCCTTTAAATCAGGTATTTCAACTGACTTACCGTGGTCAGTATAGATACGGAGGAAAAATATATTAAATAGAATCAGGAATACGGTTATTCCTAAAGCTACAAGTGCATTTACCTTAAATGTTCTGGTCTTTATAAATTCTTTCAGAGTCATTTTAATTGTAACATTTTCATCCAAAAATAGTATATTTTTCTGGTTTCCCGACTGTCACCTGCCGGATTATTGCAAGGATCAGTTTGGGATAAACACAAAAAGGTAAAGAAAATTCATTCTTTACCTTCTGTATATTGTTAGAAACCCGAAAGTCTTCGACTACCTTTTGTGACTTGGTTCGTCAGAAACTGTCAGTTTTTTTCTTCCTTTTGCACGGCGGTGTTTCAAAATTTTACGGCCACTGGCAGTAGACATTCTTTCTCTGAACCCGTGTTTGTTCTTTCTTTTTCTGTTTGATGGCTGAAACGTCCTTTTCATCGGTCAGTATTTTTAGTGATAATATTCGTTTTTAAATCGGACTGCAAAAATAGTTCTTTTTTTATCTCCTGCAAATATACTTTGACTAAATTCATTTATTTTTTAAAGTCAAATGTATCAGGCTCTTTGTTTCAAAATATTCTTCATCAAAATAATTGTGCAAGTTGTAAATACTTATCCGTGGTCTGAACTCCTTGATTTCCTCTTCAAAATCGCCTCCTTTAAGATATAAAATTCCATTTGGCAAGTCATTATTGCTTTGACTGGCTACTTTGTTTCTTACCATTGCAATAAAGGCCGGGAATGCTGTAACGGCGCGGCTAACTATGAAATCGAACTTTTGATTCACCGCTTCAACCCGTAAATGTTCTGCCTTCACATTTTGAAGATTTAGCGCAGAGGCCACTTCATTGACCACTTTAATTTTTTTTGCAATCGAATCAACCAGCAGGAAGGAGGTCTCAGGAAATAGAATGGCAAGCGGAATACCTGGGAACCCGCCACCTGTTCCTACATCCAATACGTTAGTACCGGGTTTGAATTGAATGATTTTCGCAATTGACAGAGAGTGCAATATGTGCCTTTCATACAATTGCTCAATATCTTTCCTGGAAATCACATTGATTTTAGCATTCCATTCTGTGTACAATGCGCCTAGAGAGGCAAAATGATCCAGCTGCTGATCGGTCAGATCAGTAAAATATTTTCTGATAATATCCATATTTTGATGGTCAGTTAAACGATTAGTCGTGCTCATCAATCCCTGTCGATTCGATCATTTTGAAGAGCATTTCACGGGCCCTGAACAGTTGTGCTTTGACAGTACCGAGCGGTAAATTTAGTTCTTTTGCAATCTCCTCGTATGAATACTCCCTGAAATAGCGAAGTTCGACCAATGTGCGGTACCGTGGTTTCAGTTGATGCACAATCTTTCGCATCAGAATCGCTTTCTGAATCCTGATCAATTTTTCTTCAGGATTGGGGTCAGCAGAACTAAGTTTAATGGGAGAATCGGCATCTCCATTGTCCGGGTTGTTTTCGATCGAGATATAAACGCCTCGTTGTTTTCTCAGAAAGTCGATACAATTGTTGGTTGCAATTTTAAACAACCAGGTACTAAAGGCATAATTGGGTGAATACTGCTGAAGATTCTTAAACGCCTTCCCAAATGCCTCAATGGTAAGATCTTCAGCGTCACTTCTGTTATTCACCATTTTCAATAGCATGAAATAAATAGCATCCTTATAACGGCTCAGCAGTTTGGCAAATGCTTTCTCATTGCCAGCCAAAGCTGACTCCACCAGTAAGAAATCGTACTGAGCTTTATCTGAGAGCTGAGGATTTAATTCCATTTACTTCTTCGATGAATTATATAGATCGACATTAAGAACCACCAATTGATGATTGGCTTTATCAAAATGTACAGGAACGAAGATACGAAGATTTTTCTTTCTTTTAGTCGATTTAGAAGTTTTTTAACAATAATCAAAATCACTATATAGTAAACTAGTAATACCAAAGTAAAGGTAATCCAGTATTCAGTAAGGATTATAACCAGGGTGACAGCCAGAAATGTTAATAAAACTTTACTAAAATCATCCAAAAAAAGCATGAATTTTTTTGACCAGTTAAGGCTTTGTCTGATCTGAACTGCTTTTTTGAGCAATTTAATGTGATCCCCCCTGTCGTCTTCCACCAAATCGCGGATACACAATTCATGATTGGTGGTAATCTTAATCCTTCCATTCCTGAAATTATCATTGAAAATCAACTCCATGTTGGCAAAATTCCTATTTAACTTCTGTCTAAATCCCTGGCTATCAAAATACAATGATTTTCTGAAAAGCACATTGGTCTCAGAAAATACAAAGGGACTCCCGGCAAGTATCCATGAGCCACTGACCATAAACTGAGTAAATCGTTCGAGCCTGCAAAGCAGATTGCGAATTCCCTTTGCTCTTTCAGTATTGGTGTAGCCAATGACTGCATCAGTCTCATTATCAATCAATGCGGTAAGTTTGGGGAGCCATTCCTGACTGATGGAAACCGTGTCAGGGGTCAGTTGAACAATCCAGGGCGATTGAGCTCCTTTTAGGCCGATATTGATGGCTTGCTTGTCAAGAAACCTGGTTTCCTGGCTTAAACTTGTTACTTTAATTCGTGAATTGGTTTCAGCCAGTACGGTCAGAATTTCGAGTGTATTGTCCTCTGAAACTTCATTGATCACCATCACCTGGTAATTATCGAATGGTAATTCAGTGAATTTTGTCATCATTTCACGAATTCTTTCTTCCTCGTTTCGCAGCGTCAGCAAGATGGTAACCTGTGTGGGAACAGGATTGGAATCGTCTTTCTTGTGTAAGGCCAGTTTGAGATAAACACCTAACAGATAATACATCTGTATAATAAATACAACTGCAAATGCTACCAAAAGCACCATCTCTGTGATGGTGAATGTTGAAAAATTAATGAGTTTCACTTCTGAATATCTTAGTTAATGAAATAGATTACAAGTCATATTTTGATGGGACAAAATTAATAAACCTTATCGTTTATCGCACCTGATTTTTAATTATAATTAACAGAAGCGCTATTGGTTCTTTTCTGGACTTTTCAGTTTAATACCTATCTTTGAGCACTCAAAAAAATAAAGTGAATGCATTTTGAACTCAAACATACCGCCTCAGGAACAAAGGCAAGGGCTGGATTTATTACAACTGATCATGGCGACATTGAAACGCCTATCTTCATGCCCGTAGGTACCGGTGGGTCGGTAAAGGGAATTCATGTCAGGGATTTGAAAGATGATATTAAGGCCCAGATTATTCTTGGAAACACCTATCATTTATACCTCAGGCCCGGTTTGTCCATTATTGAACAGGCTGGAGGATTGCATAAATTCAATGGCTGGGATGGACCTATTTTAACGGACAGCGGTGGCTACCAGGTATTTTCATTGGGTGATATTCGTAAACTAAGTGAAGAGGGAGCTAAATTTCAATCGCACATTGATGGTTCCTCTCATTTGTTTACTCCTGAAATTGTGATGGATATCCAGCGAACCATTGGCGCCGACATCATCATGGCATTTGATGAATGTACTCCCGGCGATGCTGAATATGAATATGCCAAAAAGTCAATGGAAATGACCCAGCGCTGGCTCGACCGTTGTATGAACCAGTTTGAAAAAACTTCACCCAAATATGGGCATTCACAATCCCTGTTCCCCATTGTCCAGGGTGCGGTATATCCTGATTTGCGCGTTCAGGCTGCCAAAAATGTACTCCAATATAACAGCGACGGTTATGCCATTGGAGGACTTTCGGTAGGTGAATCGGAACAAGATATGTATTCCATGATTGAAGTGGTAAACGAAATTCTTCCTCAGGACAAGCCCCGATACCTCATGGGTGTAGGTACGCCTGTTAATATATTGGAAGGAATTGACAGGGGCATCGATATGTTCGATTGTGTGATGCCTACCCGCAACGGACGCAATGGGATGTTGTTCACCCAAAAGGGAATCATGAACATGCGAAACGCCAAATGGGCTGACGATTTTTCACCCATCGATGCCGATGGAACCTCATTTGTAGATCATCAATACAACAGAGCTTTTTTACGTCACCTGGTTATTTCGGGCGAAATGCTTGGCGCTCAGATTGCAAGCCAGCACAATCTTGCTTTTTACCTTTGGCTGGTCAAAGAGGCACGCCAACAAATTCTGGCCAACACATTCGCTGGTTGGAAACAGGAAATGATTCATCAACTCAGTGTAAGGCTGTGATGACAGGTTTTGTATTTACATTGAATAAAAAATAGTAATATTAGTTAGGATGCATAATGTCTGTACATTTGAACTTTAAATTTTGAACTTTAAACTTTGATATTATTTATATGCTGCATAAAATAGATTTCTATATTATTAAGAAGTTCCTCGGAACATTTTTTTATGCCATTGCATTGATCATCAGCATATCAATCGTTTTTGATGTATCCGAAAATATCGATGATTTTATGTCGAAGGATGTGCCCATGAAGGCAATTGTTTTCGACTACTACCTGAATTTCATTCCCTATTTTGCCAATCTGTTCAGTGGCCTTTTTACCTTTATCGCCGTCATTTATTTTACCTCCAAACTGGCCTACGATACCGAAATTATAGCCATTCTGTGCAGCGGGGTGTCGTTTAATCGGCTCATGCGGCCCTATATGGTTGGTGCGGGGGTCATTGCTATTTTTTCCTATCTGCTTGGAAACTATGTCATTCCTCCTGCAAATTTGAAAAAGGTTGAATTCCGAAATCAATATATCGGGAATTCCAATGAAAAAGGGGAAACCAATATTCACCGGCAGATTGAACCCGGTCTGTTCGTGTACCTTGAATCATTCTCTACCGAAGATGTGGGTTATAAATTCACCATCGAAAAATTTGTTGAACATCAACTGGTATCAAAATTGACCTCTGAATACATTAAATGGGATCGTGAACACAATAAATGGGTGATCCACAATTATTTTATACGTAACTTCGACGGAAATAAAGAAACGATCATTCAGGGTGTTCAAAAGGACACGGTTCTGAATATGAAACCTGAAGATTATCATGTTGTTTTTAATATCGTGGAAACCATGACTTTGCCCAAACTGAATGCTGCAATAGACAACTTGAAACTCAGTGGAGTCAGTACCATTGAATATGAAATTGAAAAACACAAGCGTCGTGCAGGTCCCTTTTCAGCTTTTATATTGACCATTATAGGGGTTTCGCTGGCATCACGCAAAATTAAAGGAGGGATAGGATTCCACCTGGGATTGGGTTTGCTGATGAGCTTCTCCTACATTTTGTTTATGCAGGTGACCACCGTTTTCACAACCAGTGGCACCTTAGCTCCCTGGATGGCCATGTGGATTCCCAATATAATTTATGGAGCCCTGGCGTTTTATCTTTACCGGAGGGCTTCCAGATGATTTTTAACTATTCAAATCCATAAGAAAATAATTCGAAAGCAAATAAGCAAGGAAAAATGTGTTTTTAATAACAAATGATTTATAAAACATGTTGGACAACTAAAAAATGATAATTTTACCCGCTCAAACCATCCCGAGTACTCGGGAGTTAAAGGTTATGATCCCAAGTAATCGGGATCCTACAGTATGTTATTAATCAATAAATTAAGTCTATGTCACTGAGAAGAAACATTTTAGATCTTCGTAAACGAAAGGATGAGGTTCGGAAAGGCGGAGGAGATGAAGCCATGGAGAAACAGGTTGCCATGGGAAAGTTAACTGCCCGTCAACGCATTCTGGCCATTGTTGATGAAGGTTCATTTCATGAATATGATATGTTCGTTGAACATGTGGGTACCGACTTCGATATGGGAAGCAAAGTGCTTGCAGGTGATGGGGTAGTGATCGGAACCGGTACCATTTATGAATCTCCGGTTTGTTTATTCGCCCAGGATTTTACAGTTGCGGGTGGATCCCTCGGACTGATGCATGCCCGCAAGATCACCAAAATTATGGACCATGCTCTCAAAATGCGTGTCCCTTTGATCGGAATCAATGACTCAGGCGGCGCCCGTATTCAGGAAGGTGTTAATTCACTGGCCGGTTATGGTGAGATCTTCTTCCGTAACACGCTTTCATCAGGAGTTATTCCGCAAATATCGGTGATCCTGGGGCCTTGCGCCGGTGGTGCAGTCTATTCACCTGCCTTGACCGACTTTGTATTTGTGGTCGAGAATATCTCTAAAATGTTTATCACCGGACCTGCTGTTATCAAAAGTGTTTTGGGTGAAGACATTTCAATGGAAGCTTTGGGTGGTGCAAGGGTTCATGCTGAAATTACAGGCAACGCTCATTTCTTTGCCCTCAGCGAAAAAGAATGTTTTGAACAGATCAAAACTTTGATGACTTACATTCCCTGGAACAATACCCAGAAGGCAAAAGCTTTTCCAGTGAGGGAACCCAAAGCCAAATATAAAATTGAAAATATTGTTCCTGCCGATGCCCGAATGCCTTATGATATTCGTGAAATAATTAAATCAATTACTGATAATTCTGATTTCTTCGAAGTCATGGAACTATTTGCTGCCAACATCGTAATCGGTTTTGGTAGGATGAATGGCGAAACCATTGGATTTGTTGCCAATCAGCCCAAGGTTCTGGCCGGTGTACTCGATTGCGACAGCTCTGATAAAGCAGCCCGTTTCATTCGCTA
>Ga0209123_1002820_pt1 | contig 14003 bp, 12 predicted proteins | sample BarGraIncu00431A_FD_184500 | JGI IMG/M metagenome (GOLD analysis project Ga0209123, IMG submission 184500) | Arctic peat soil microbial communities from Barrow, Alaska, USA - Barrow Graham LP Incubations 004-31A (SPAdes) (version 2) | ecosystem: Environmental > Terrestrial > Soil > Wetlands >...
CGAAGCCATTAACGGACGCCTCGAACACCTCCGCGGGATCGCCCTCGGCTTCCGCAACCTGACCAACTACCGAATCAGATCACTCCTCGAAGCCGGCGGGTTCAGACCCCTGACCCACTCTCTTTTGTGAAGAGCCGGTAATCCTTTTGTGAAGAGCCGGTAATCGCCGCTGCCGAACGCCAAGCGGAACGTCCCTCTGGAGGAGGCGATCGATACGGCAGACTCGATGCCCACGGCCGACTCGACGAGCGGGAGGACCGGCACCCTGCCGCCCAGGCGGTCGAACGTCTCGGTGCTCGGGCGCCTCCGTCTTCGCGAGCATGACACCGGCGAGCGTCGGCATGCCGCGCAGGCTCGCGACGTCATCCTCCCAGAAGGCGCTCGACCGGTCGTTGATGCGCACCCAGGCCCGCCCGCCGGCCTCGAGCCACTCGACGACGGCGGCGCGGGCCGCCGGTTTCCGTCCCGGGTCGACGGCGTCCTCGATGTCCAGGATCACCTGATCGGCGCGGGAGCGGTCCGCGGCGTCGAACAGGTCCGTTCGGGCGCCGTTCACGAGCAGCCAGGATCGCGCGATCGCGGGGTCGAGCGTCCGGGACGGCGCGACCCGCTCCTCTGGAAGCGTGTTCATCGGATCTCCTGTCCCTCGGGAGCTCACGTCGCGCGGGCGCCCGCGCGGACGAGCTCGGCGGTCAGCTCGGGATGCTCGAGCGGCAGCAGGTGGTACCCGCCGTGGACCACCTGAAGACGGGAGCCGCGGATGCCCGCGTGCAGCTCCTCCGCCAGCTCCGGCGGTGTCGCGGTGTCCAGGTCGCCGACGACGACTGTCGTCGGGGTCAGGATCCGGTGCAGGTCGGCACGTGTGTCGAAGGCTCGGATCGCATCGCACCACCACGCGTAGGACGCCGCGTCCGTGGCCGCCAGGTCGTCGAGCAGTGACCGCGCCCGGTCGGGATGCCGCGCGGCGAACGCGGCCGAGAACCAGACGCCCTCCCGCGACGGAACCATGAAGCCGACCCCCTCGGCGCGGATGCGCGCTGCCCGCAGCTGCCACTGCTCCTGATCGGGCCAGTGCGCCGCCGATGCGCACACCACGAGCTCCCGCATACGATCCGGGGCGGCGAGCGCGAGCGCCTGGCCGACGGCACCTGACACGGAGACGCCGAGGAAGGCGAAGGACCCGACAGCGAGCGAGTCCAGGAGGGTCAGGATCGCCGCTGTGACGTCCTCCAGCCGGAACGGGTCCGCGACGGGGGAGGATGTCCCGTGGCCGGGCAGGTCGACGGTGATGACGCGGTGGTCGACCGCGAGCGCCCGTGCGGTCTCATCGAACATCGAGCGGCGCGTGCCGAGTCCCGGCGCGAGGACGACGACCGGCGCGGAGGACGCTCCGGCCTCCTCGTGACCGAGCGTCAGGCGCGGACCCGTGCCCCGGCCGGCCGGATCGGGCCCCATCATCGCGGCATGCCGACCGCGACGGCCATCCCGTCGGCCCTCGATGTCGCCCGATCCGCACGCGTCACGAACGACGGCACGAGCTCCACGCCCCACCCCGGGGTGGTCGGGACGGCGACCTCACCGTCCACCACTTCGAGCATGGGCTCGTAGATCGGCACGCGCTCCCAGCCGCTCTGCTCGATGCCCCACTCCTGGTACTGCCTGCAGGCCGGCATTGACGCAGCTAGGTGGGCGGTGAACACCCGGAGCATCGAGTTCCCCGAGGAGTGGGGGGTGCAGGGGATGCCCGCGATGTCCGCCATGATCGCGACCTGCCGGGCGCGACTGATCCCGCCGATGTAGCCGACATCCGGTTGCACGATGTCGACGACCCGCTCGTCGATCATCCGCTTGAACTGCTTCAGCGAGTTGTCCTGCTCGCCGCCGGCGACCGGGATGTCCAGCGCTGCGGCGACCTCTGCGGTGCGGTCGAAGTCGTCGAAGGCGCACGGTTCCTCGAAGTGGAAGTAGCCGTGCTCGTCGAGCAGGCGCCCGACCCGGATCGCTCGCGGCGCGGTGAAGCCGCTGTTCGCGTCGGCCAAGATGTCGAAGTCGTCGCCCATCACCGAACGGATGTGCGGGATGAGGCGCTCGGTCCGCTTCGCTGACGCGTCGACGTCGAAGCCCATCGGTGAACCGACCCGGATCTTGGCGGCGCGGAAGCCCTGCTCCGCGGCGAGTCGCTGGAGTCGTTCGCCCTCCGCCTCGGGAGAGATGGATCGGCTCATGCTCGAGGCGTACACGGGGATCGAGGAGCGATAGGCGCCGCCGATGAGCTTGTGCACCGGCTGGCCGGTGACCTTGCCGAGGAGGTCCCAGAGCGCGGTGTCGATACCGGTCAGCGCCCGGAGGACGAAGGTGCTGGGGAACTTGTACTGCTCTCGCAGCGTCGTGCTGACGAGCGCCTCCAGGTCCCAGGGGTCCTTGCCGAGGAAGAACGGCGCCACCATCGTGTGCAGGACGTGAACGGTGATCTCGGCGCCGAAGGGGGACGTCTGCCCGATGCCTTCGGCGCCGTCGTCGGTGCGGATGCGCACGGCGGCGACCTCGCCGAGGCGGAGGGTCTCGATCGATTGGATGCGCATCGTCAGAACCCCAGCCGATCGAGCGCGGCGCCCACGCCGCTGAGGTTGTCCAGCATCATCTCGGAGTACTTCCGGCTCAGCACGATCCCCGATGCGCCGCCCTCGAACGCGGCGAGCACCGCGTCGCGCACGCCCTCGGGGCTCGAGGACGTGAGCTTCTCGCCGCGGGTCGTGTCGTTGTTGACGGCCTGCAGGGCCGCATTGCGGTTCTGGCCCATGTTGCCCTCGAAACGCTTGACGCGGTCCGCGTCCGCCTCGGGCGTCGTGCCGACCGGGATGTCGATGTCGATGCCCGTGTAGATCTTCGTCGCGCCGGCGGATCGGACGGCGCGGGCCGTCTCGCGCCGCACGTAGTCGGGCGACAGCCCCGTCTGCGGGAGGGAGGCGAGGTCGCCCTCGTCGAGGTCCAGCAGCCGAAGCAGGACGGGATAGGCCTCCTCGGGCGTGAGGTCCGCGAAGAACGCATTCGAGATCGACCGCACGAACGAGTGCAGGCGCGGGCCGCCCGCGTTGTCGTACGCCACGATCTTCAGGAAGTCCGAGAACTCGGCGAGCTTCGCGTAGTCCTGGTCCGCCCGATAGAACGGGCTCCACGAGATCGTGTGGTACATGTGCCACCCGACCTGCACGAGGGGGTTCGACGCCTTCGCGACTCCGTACACGTCGCGGTACAACTGGTGCTGGCCGTCCGTCCACAGCGTCTGCCAGGCCAGCACCTCGGGGAACTCGAGGAGGATCCGCCAGAACGTCGTGAACGCCCCGTCCGACGGCCGCTCGCCGGCCTGCAGCCGCTGGTTCCAGCGGAGGACCTCCCGGTAGCCCCGGCGCGCCCGATCAGGATCGATGCCTCGCTCGAGCGCGATCGACCGGCAGTGGGTGCAGAAGCAGGTCAGACCCTCCGGGTAGACGGCGCCCTGCACGGCGGTGTTTAGCGGGCCCCCGCGCTCCGAGATCATCGCGATGCCCTGCAAGCCGTAGTTCTTGACGTAGTCCTCGACCACGGACAGCCACCAATTCCGGTAGTCCGGGTTGTTGAAGCACATCCGGGTGGATGGACGGCCCCAGACGTCGACCTCGAGGACCTTCGGCATGTTCGGGATGTCGCGGACCGCCTGGATGTAGCTGCTCTCGTCCAGCAACGCGTAAGGGGCGATCCCGCGCGCCAGGGCCGCCGGCACCACCTGCTCGAGCAGGTCGCCGTCGCCGAACTCGGTCGCGCGGGGGACCGGCCCCAGGAAGGTGCCGCCGAAGTACTCGGGTCTCGTCCGCGCGTAGTCGCCGCCCACGTAGTCGTAGTCGTACTCCTGCGCCCCGTGGTCGGGCAGGTGGTGCCCGGGGACCTGACGGCCGCCGATCCCGCGGGTCCAGGCGGGTGTCCCGAGGAACAGCCCGTTCACGTGCGCCCGCTCCTGGAGGACGTCGAGCACGGGCTCGACCCCCTCGTCGCGGAACGACGTGCCGTTGATCTGGATGGCGATGAGCGGTCCTTCGGACATGGGTGCTCCTGTCGATGTGGGCTTGCTTGGACGGGGTCTCGCGTCGCTCACTTCAGCCCTGTGGAGGTGAGCGCCTGGACGAAGTACTTCTGGAAGAACAGGTAGACGACGAGCACGGGGATGACCGTGATGGCCGACGCGGCCATCAGGAGGTTGACGGACGTGAAGAAGTCGCCCTGGAACTGAGCGAGCGCGAGCGGCAGCGTCTGCAGCCGAGTCGAATTGATGAAGATCAACGGGCCGAAGAGGTCGTTCCACGATTCGATGAACGTGAAGATCCCGACCGCCGCGAGCGCCGGCTTCACAAGCGGAAGCATGATCTGCCAGTAGATGCGGAAGCGGGATGCGCCGTCGACCCGGGCCGCGTCCTCGAGCTCCACGGGCAGGGTCATGAACGCCTGCCGCAGCAGGAAGGTGCCGAACACCGGGGTGAGGATCCGGGGCACGAACAGCGGGTAGTACGTGTTGATCCACCCGATCTTCTGAAAGAGGATGTACTGCGGTATCAGGTAGACGATGTTCGGCACGATCGCCGTCGCGAGGATCAGCGAGAAGGCGATGCCCTTACCTGGGAAGTCCAATCGCGCGAACGCATATCCCGCGAGGGAGCCGAACAGCAGGACACCGACGACGGAAACGATGGCGAGGAACGTTGAGTTCAGGAAAAACGGGGCCACGTCCTGCCACGCCTGGACGTAGTTGCTCCACTGGACCGTGGACGGGATCAGGTTCAGCGGATTCCGGGTGACGTCCGCCTGGGTCTTCAGCGACGTGAGCAGCATCCAAATCAGCGGGAAAAGCGTCGACAGCGCGATCAGCGCCATCAGGATGAACAGGAGCAGGTTTCCGATGGGGCGGGTGGCCCTGCTTCGCCTCGTTGCTACCGACCGCTCGCCCCGTGCGACTGCCGTTGTCATGCGACTCCGTCCCGCGTCGGGCCGCCTGCCGACGGCTTAGCCATAGAAGACCCAGCGCTTCTGCACGCGCCATTGGATGAAGGTGACGAGCCCGATCACGACGAACAGGAACCAGGCCATCGCCGATGCGTACCCCAGCCGTCCGAACGTGAACGCGTTCTGGTACAGGTAGTAGATGATGACGTTGGTGGCGTTGCCGGGGCCGCCCTTGGTCATCACGAAGATGATCGTGAAGATCTGGAACGACGCGATGAACTGCGTGATCAGCACGAAGAAGAGCTGGGGGGTGAGCAGCGGAAGCGTGATCGACCAGAACTGCCGCCACGACGACGCGCGATCGAGGCGGGCCGCTTCGTACAGCGTCTCGTCGATCGTCTGCAGGCCTGCCAGCAGGATCACCATGGGGTAGCCGATCCCCTGCCAGACCGCGACGATGATCACGGCAGGCATCGCCCAGGTCGTGTCGCTCAGCCACGCGGGCCCCTGGATGCCGATCTTTGACAGGCCGTCGTTCAGGATGCCGTGCGGGGCCAAGAGCTGAAACCACACCAGTCCGATCGCGACGGAGCTCGTGACGTACGGCGTGAAGTAGGCGGTACGGAAGAACGCCCGGCCGCGAAGTCCGCGGGCCTGCAGCAGGACCGCGAGTGCGAGTGCGATCACGACCGTGAGCGGAATGGCTCCGAGGACGAACAGGAGTGTGTTCCTGAGGGTCTGCAGGAACAGCTTGTCCGATGCCAGGTTCGCGTAGTTCTTCACACCCGTGAACATGGGTGGCGTCAGGGCGTCCCAGTTCGTGAACGACGCGAACAGCGAGACGAAGATCGGCCCGATCTGGAACGCGAGGATGCCGAAAATCACCGGGAAGATGAACATCCATCCCGTCAGAGCGGCTCGTCGCCGAGAACGACCGTGCCGACGAGGATCCGACCCCGCCCCGGTGGCCCCGCCGGCGGCGCCCACCGCGGCGGGGCGGAGCGGGGTCGGCGCCGTCACGGGATCAAGCCTGGAGAAGCGAGTTAATCTGGTCGGCGACGCTTCCGAGCGCCTCCTTCACCGTCTTATTGCCCCCGTAGGCCAGCTGCAACTGCGGGCGGTACAGCGCCACGGCCTGCGAGGTCGCGGTGGTGGAGTTCGTGGTCGTCTGGTTGTCAGCCGCCTCGCCGAACAGCTTGAGGCCCGAGGTGAGCCCGCTCGCCGCTTCGCGGTTGACTGCCACGAACACCGCCTTCTCGGCGAACTGCTTGCCCCCCTCCGGTCCGGAGAGGTACGACAGGAACTTGAAGGCCGCCTCCGGGTTCTTCGCCTTCGCAGGGATGACGAACAGCGTGAACCCGCCGTTCTGCAGCTGCTTGACCTGGCCCGGCATCGGCGCGACGCCGAATTCGAAGTCCTTCGCGATGGTCTGCATCGTCGTGTAGTCGCTCATCGGGCCGGTCCGCATCATGTCCTGCTGATTGGCGAACCGGTCGTAGGTCGCGTTGGTGGCCTGCACGTCGGCCCACGGAGCCTGCACCTTGTGCTTGAGCGAGAGGTCGGCGGCCCACTGCATCGCCTCGAGGTTGGCACCCTCCGCCAGTGTGAACGTCTTCCCGTCCTTGGAGAAGATGCCCTCGCCGCCGTTGTTGGCCGACCAGGCCTGCTCGTTCCCGGTGTCGAGGGTGATCTGGCAGCCGTACTGCGAGGTCCCCTTCGTGAGCGCCTTCGCGGCGTTGAGGAAGTCGTCCCACTTCCACCCGTCCATGGACCAGGTCGACGGCGGCAGCGGCACGCCCGCCTTCTGGAAGGCCGTCTTGTTGTAGTAGACCACCCGAGGCGAGAGGCCGATCGTCATCGCGGAGTGCTTGCCGTTCCGCTCGCCGAAGTTGAACACCTCCGGGAAGTAGTCCGCGATCTTCATACCCGACGACGCGATGAGCGCGGTCGTGTCAAACAGCTGGTCCTTGTCCTGGAGCTCGCGCAGGAAGTCGTCGTTGAGTCGCATGATGTCGGGCGGCTGCCCGCCGGCGAGCAGGGTCCGGAACTTGGTGTTGTAGTCAGCGAACGAGACGTTCGCCTGCCGATCGATCTGGATGCCGTTGTCTGTCGCGTACTTCGTGATGAGGTCGATGTACAACTGCGACGTCGCCGGAGCGTCGGACCAGTTTGCCCAGCTGAAGTTCTTGCCCCCGCCTCCGCTGCCGCCCGTGGCGCCTCCGCTGCCGCCCGTGGCGCTGCAGGCGGTGAGCAGGAGCGCCGTTCCGCCGAGCGCCGACGCTCCGAGGAAGCCGCGGCGGGAAACGAGCCCGCTGTGTCCGGTCATGTTCGTGGTCCTATCCTTCTGACTTCGTCGTCTGGTCGGTGCGAGTAGGGGAGTCCGATGGCCTCTGCCGCCCGCCTTCATTCCACATTATGGACATTAATATCTGCCGGATGGAATGTCAACGGTCGAGTCGAGGTCGATCCGATGGTTTCCTCACGCTCGGCGGGCGTGGATCCGGTCCACCACCGGTCCCACCGCACGCAGGTTCGACAACTGCATCTCGGAGTACTTCCTGCTGAGCACGACGCCGTGAGCGCCCCCGTCGAAGGCAGCTGAAACGGCCGCCGCGACGCCTTCCGGCGTGGATCGGGCGAGGTCGACCTCCGTCGGGACGAACCGCTCCGGGGGCAGGCCCGGGGTCCCCTCGTGCCGTTGCCTGCGGTCGGCGACCGCCGCCTCGGTCGAGCCGACCGGGATGTCGATGTCGATTCCGGGGTAGATCGCCGTGCCGGCGGGCGCGGACCGGATGGCGCGCTCGGTCTCGCGCCGCACCGAGTCCGCGCTGAACCCGGTCTGTCGCAGGCGATCCAGTGGCACCTCGTCCAGCCCGAGGAGCTGCAGCAGGACGCCGTACAGGTCCTCGGCGCGGACGTCGGCGAATAGCGTCGCCGCGATGTTCGTGGTCCAGGAGTGGAATCGCGGGCCCGCAGCCGTGTTGTATGACACGAGCTTGATGAAGTCGCAGAGCTTGCCGAGCTCGGCGAAGTCCTGGTCCGCCCGGTAGAAGGGGCTGAACGAGATGTCGTGGAACACGTGCCACCCGACCTGCAGGTCCCGGTTCGAGGCCTTCGCGACGCCGTAGATGTCGCGGTAAAGATCCCGCTGGCTCTCCGTCCACAGGTTCTGCCAGGCGAGGACCTCCGGGTACCTGAGGAGGATGCGCCAGAAGGTGGTGAACGCCCCGTCGCTGTGACGCCCGCCAGCGGCGAGCTTCTCGTTCCATGCGAGGAGCTGTTCGAAGCCTTGCCGTGCACGTTCCGGATCGATGCCCCGCTCGCGCGCCTTCGACCGGCAGTGGTCGCAGAAGCAGGTGATGCCAGCCGCACTGATGCGGCTCTGCAGGGTCGCGTTCAGTGGGCCGGGTCGCTCCGAGCACCAGGCGAGGCCGTCGATCGGATAGCTCTTCGCGTAGTCCTCGACCATGCTCAGATGCCACCCGCGGTAGTCGGGGTTGTTGAAGCAGGGCCGAGAGGAGGGCCGCCCCCAGACGTCGACCTCGAGGGTCTTCGGCATGTTCGGGATATCCCGGACCGCCTGCACGTAGCTGCTCTCCTCCATCCATGCGTACGCGCGCATCCCGCGGTCGTGCGCCGCCGGTACGACCTCCGCGAGCAGGTCGAATCCAGGGAACTCCGGTGCTCTCGGAACGGGCGGAAGAATCGTGCCTCCGTAGTACTCGGCGTGTGCGCGCGCGTAGTCGCCGCCGTGGAAGTCCAGGTCGTACTCCTGCACGCCGTGGTCGGGCAGGGGGTGACCGGGGACTGCGCGGCCGCCGGTCCCCCTCACCCACGTCGGCGTGGCAAGGAAGAGTGTGTTGACCCTCGCCGCCTCCTGCACGACGTCGAGCACGGCGTCGACCCCCTCGTCGGTGAACGACACCGCGCCGACCTGGATCGCGACGACAGCTTCGCCCGCTCCGTTTTCCCTCTGTCCGGTCATCGAGCGACTCCTCTTCGAGTGGCGTTCCGTCGGCATCGGTCGAGCCGCAGTGTTGCGATAGTATCCACATCATGGACAGACCTTCTCTCCAGGTGGAGCCCGACGCGACGGAGCGCCCGTGGTATGAGCGAGCGCTCCGCTGGGGGCAGACCAACCTCACGGAGATCGACCCACAGCGGTACGACGCCGCGTTCTGGCGCCGTCGATGGGCGCTGACGCGCATCGATGGCGTCATCGTCAACGCCGGCGGCATCGTCGCCTACTACCCGAGCGCGTATCCGCAGCATCGGGCGATCGGGCTGGGCGACGGGGACCTGTTTGGGGACATCGTCCAGCAGGCCCGCGAGGACGGTCTCGCGGTCATCGCCCGGATGGACTCCAGCCGTGCGGGGGAGGCGCTCCTCGACCTGCACCCCGAGTGGTTCACGCGCGACGAGCACGGCCGTCCGTACCGTGCGGGCGCGAACTACATCGCCTGCATCAACAGCGGCTATTACGACGAGTTCCTGCCTGCGGTGTTCGCGGAGATCATTGAGCGGGCGCACCCCGACGGGTTCGCGGACAACAGCTGGGCCGGCCTCGACGCCAAGCGGATCTGCTACTGCGACAACTGCGCGCAGGCGTTCCTCGCCGCCGCCGGCGGCATGATCCCCCGGGCGCACGACTGGGACGACCCGGTCTACCGCGACTGGGTGCGCTGGAACTCGCGCCGGCGCACCGAGGTCTGGCGCGAGAACTCCCGGCGCACGTCGGAGGCGGGTGGGCCCGACTGCATCTGGGTCGGCATGATCGGCGGCGACCAGGCGGGCGAGACCGACCGTTTCGAGGTGCTCCACGACATCGCGAAGGACGCCAGGATCTTCTTCGTCGACCACCAGCGCAGGACCCCCCGCGACGGCTTCGGGCAAAACACGGACACCGGCAAGCGGCTGCACGGTCTGCTCGGCTGGGATCGCCTTCTGCCGGAGAGCATGGCCATGTACAGCGCGGGCTCGGGATTCTTCCGAGCGACGAGCATGCCGGAGGCCGAGGTCAGGGTATGGGCCGCAGCAGCGATGGCGGGCGGCATCCAGCCGTGGTGGCACCACATCAGTGCCGTACACGAGGATCTGCGGCAGTACGACACGCCCGTCCCGATCTTCGAGTTCCACGAGCGACACCAGAGCCTGCTCGTCGATCGGACCCCGGTGGCTGAGGTGGCCGTCGTGTGGTCCGAGCAGAACACCTTCTTCCACGGGCGGGAGGACCAGGACGGCACCGCCATCGCGCCCTACCGCGGCGTCGTGGCAGCGCTCAATCGCGTGCACGTCCAGTACCTTCCCGTGCACATCGACGACCTCGCCGAACTGGACCTGGGTGTCCGCGTCGTGGTCCTTCCGGACGTCGCGGTGATGACGGAGGCGCAGGCGGAGGTCATCCGCGCTCTCGTCGATCGCGGCGTCTCCCTGCTCGCGACGGGCGAGACCAGCGCCAAGGACGCCAACGGCGTTCGCCGCCCCGACTTCCTCCTCACCGACGTGCTGGGCGTCCACGCTGAGGGCGCTGCGCACGGCTCACGCGGACACCTCGCACATGACGCCGAGGTCTGGAGCAGGCACGACTACCTTCGGATCGACCGGAGTATCCGAGCGGGCGGCGTGGGTGCCGAGGATATCGAGGCGGTGTTCGCAGGACTCGAGCGGACGGGCCTCGTCTCGTTCGGCGGCCGGCTCGAGCTCGTGCGGGTCGAGTCAGGCGCGACGGCGATGACCTACGTCCCGCCCTTCCCCTTCTATCCGCCCGAGCTCGCCTGGTTGCCTCCCGAGCCCACAACGACGCCGGCGCTGGTGCTTCGCGTCGCGCCGAGCGGAGCGAAGGTGGCCTATCTCGGTGCCGATCTGGATCGGGTGGCGGGACGCGAGTCCCGCCCGGATCACCTTCGCCTGCTCGGGAACCTGGTCGGCTGGCAGCTCGGCGATGAGCGCGTGCTCCGCGTCGCCGCTCCGCGCGGCGTCGAGTGCTCGCTGTACCGGCAGGGCGAGCGCGCCGTCCTGCACCTGGTGCATACGGATGCCCCGTCGCAGATCCCCGGCACCCTCGACGAGCTCGTCGCGGTGGGACCGATCCACGTCGATCTCGCGTGGGCCGGAACGGCGGCGCTCTCCGCCCACGCCCTCGTCTCCGACGTGGACCTGGAGCTGGACGTCGACGCGGACGCAGGTCGCGTCCGGTTCACCGTCCCGGTCGTCGAGGACCACGAGATCATCGTCATCGGCCCGGGGGAGCCGTGATGACCGAAGAGCGCGGAGGCGGTCCTGCTCTCGGGGCGAAGGCCGCGCCCAGACCTCCCGGCGGCTCGTGGTACCGTCGGCTAGCCTTCCGCGACATGCCGTCCCTAACGGCGACGACGGGAGGAACCGGGTGAGCGAGAACCAGCAGCCGGGCGGGGTGCAGTCCGTCGAGCGCGCCCTTAGCCTTCTGGAGTTGATGCATGCGAACGGCAGTGTCATCACCCTGAGCGAGCTGGCTGCGCTGTCGAGCCTCCCGACCGCGACGATCCACCGTCTACTGAGGACCCTCGCGGGGCGCGGGTACGTGCGGCAGCTCGCCAACCGCCGCTACGCGCTCGGCCCGCGTCTGATCGGGCTCGGTGAAGCGGCCAGTCGACAGCTCGGGGACATCGGTCTCGCGGCGCTCGCGGACCTCGTCGAACACCTGGGCGAGACCGCGAACATGGCCGTGCTCGACTCGGGAATGGTCCTGTATGTGGCTCAGGTGCCCTCGCGTCACTCGATGCGGATGTTCACCGAGGTCGGGCGTCGCGTGCACGCCCATGACAGCGGTGTCGGCAAGGCCGTGCTTGCGCAGCTGAGTGACGACGCCGTCCGTCAGATCGTCGCCCGCCGCGGCATGCCGACACCGACGCCGCACAGCATCGCGACCATCGAGGAGCTCCTGGAGGAGCTCGCCCGCGTCCGTGCTCGCGGTTATGCGATCGACGACGAGGAGCAGGAGATCGGCGTCCGATGCTTATCCGTAGGGGTTCCGAACGCCCCGACGCCGACCGCGATCTCCGTCTCCGGACCGGCCGCCCGCGTGGACGAGGAGTTTGAGCGCCGTGCGTCCGTGGCTCTGCAGGAGGCGGCGCGCGCAATCGCCGCGAGCATCGAGGTGGGCTGAGGTGGTGAGGCGGCCAGGGCGTCAACCCGGGTGGGCCGACTCCTGGTCCCCACGGTTCCGCCTGGTGACGGGGTTCCCGCCTGAGGTCATACACAACAGCAGCGTCAGCACCGACTCGGTCGCCGGGATGGGCTGATGCCACCTTGCCCCTCGTGGCAACCGTGCGTTCGGGTCCAGCCGCTATGTGATCTGCTCCTATCAAGGGCACATGAGGGAAGGCCGCCGTGTCGATAGCCGAAGCTCAAGGCGATGTACGCCGCCTTTATGCGGGTGGGTTCTACGGTCAACTCGTGTCCGGAGCGGTGTGGCTGGTGGCCGCTGCAGTGGCCACTTGGGTGTCCCCTCCGGCTGCTGTCGCCACGCTCTTCTTCGGCGGGGTTCTGATCTTCCCGGTGACGACGCTCGTCATTCGGCTCTCTGGGCGACCTGCGTCGTTGCCGGCGGGACACCCGATGGCGGCATTGGCGATGCAGATAGCGTTTACGGTACCCATCGGCCTTGTGGTCGTCGTGGCGATGCTCGCCGGTCATGTTGAACTGTTCTTTCCGGCGAGCATGGTCATCGTCGGGGCGCACTACCTTCCCTTCGTTTTTCTCTACGGCATGCGCCTGTTCGCCGTCCTGTCCGGGGCGATGGTCGTGATCGGCGTTCTTCTCCTGTTCTGGCTGCCCGTCCCGTTCGCTTTCGGCGGATGGTTCACCGGGGTCCTGCTCGTGATCTTCGCCTTCCTACTTCGCGCTGCCGCTCATTCCCTGGACGACACGACGTCGAGCCGAGGACGCTGACGTGCGAACCGGATCCCCCCTGCCCTGGTGACGGCCGAGGGTTCGCCATCGGCAACCGGGACAGGAACCCGTGGCAATGGGCGCTCAGCATGTGACTGTGACCACAAGTAAGAGATATCCCGTGGGTTCCCTGGGCCCCCTGTGGTCTCCATAGCCCCTGGGCCTGGGCATATACCCGCGATTCGCGCTGGGAGCCGTGTCTGAAGCGATCTCATGATTCCTGAAGATCTTGTCGACGACGCTGGAATCTGGGGCCGATGCGACGCTCGAAAACGGGGCCACCGGTTCAGTGCCGTCACGGATCGGGGTGAGGTCGATGATCACGGTGACGTACTTGTCGCCGCCGCGGGTGTGGCGCCAGACGTGCTCATCGACGCCACTGACCTTGACGCCGTCGAAGCGGTGCGGATCCTCGATCAGGACGCGCTTGCCCTCGGCTAGAACCGCCGTGTTGGCGGTGTTCCAGGACACCCCCAGGCCCTCGGCGACCCGGGCGACGCTCAGGTGCTGGCACACGATGCCTTCCAGCGCCCAGCGCAGGCTGCGGCGCGACAGCTTGGCCCGCGGCTGCGCGGCCTTGCTGGTGTCCTGGCGCCACACATGACCACAGCCAGCACCGGAACCGGCGAACCGTGACCAACAGTGTCGTGGGGCGCCACCCGAACGGCTCGTGCGCTAACCGGCGCGTGAGCGTGTCCCTCGGCAACCCTTCGCACCCACACCGACGACACCACTCATCTGGTTCGGTGACCCGGCACGCCAGGACCGCACGATCGGGCTCGAGGCGTTGCCCGACGACCTCGAGGCCCAGCTCATCAAGGCGGCAGAAGGTGGTCAGGTCAGGACAGGTGAAGGTAGCGTCAGACACGTCGAGGTCTTCCCGATCGGCAGTGTGAGAACTCCCATCATCGGAAGACCTCGACCCCTACCCGGCCAACGACACGCCAGACCGACTACACCCCCGTTTGCGAAGAGATTCCCTAACAGGTTGTCAAGCCTCTGGCGCTTGGATTCGAGGCGCGGCGAGGCGCCCGGACCGCAGGCCCGGGCTGTCGCGGAGGGGATCTATTTGGTGAGTTTGGAGCGGTGCGTGGCCGCGCTGC
>Ga0209123_1002821_pt1 | contig 14003 bp, 10 predicted proteins | sample BarGraIncu00431A_FD_184500 | JGI IMG/M metagenome (GOLD analysis project Ga0209123, IMG submission 184500) | Arctic peat soil microbial communities from Barrow, Alaska, USA - Barrow Graham LP Incubations 004-31A (SPAdes) (version 2) | ecosystem: Environmental > Terrestrial > Soil > Wetlands >...
GTAGCTTGCTTTCCTAAAGTACTTATATGTGATGAACCTACTACAGCACTCGACGTAACAATTCAAGCACAAATACTTCAATTGTTAAAAAATCTTCAGACTAAATATAAATTATCAATTATTTATATAACCCATGACCTAGGTGTAGTTGCTAAGGTTGCTGACCGAATTGCAGTTATGTATGGTGGTGATATAGTGGAGATTGGTACGGCAGAAGAAATTTTTTATAATGCAAAGCATCCATATACATGGGCATTATTATCATCACTTCCACAACTTGGTGTAAAGGGACAACCATTATATTCAATTATGGGTACACCACCAAATTTATTTAATGAAATAAAAGGAGACGCCTTCGCACCACGTAACCCTAAAGCATTAAAAATAGATTTTGTTTTAAGACCACCTTATTTCAACGTAAGTCCTACTCACAAAGCTAAAACTTGGCTTTTAGATCCTAGGTCTCCAAAGGTAGAACCACCTGGAATACTTAATGGGTTATTAAAGCAGTGGGGGGAGAAAATAGTATGAGTGATAAGGCAAAAGAAATATTATTAGAAGTAAAAAACCTCCGCGTTGTGTTTGGTAAAAATAAAAAGAAAGCATTTACTGCTGTAGATGATGTTAGCTTTAATATATATAAAGGTGAAACCTTTGGCCTTGTTGGAGAATCAGGTTCTGGTAAAACGACTATTGGTAGAGCTATAGCAAGAATTAATGAGACAGCCTCTGGTGAAATAATTTTTAAAGGTAAACAAATTAATGGTAAAATAACTAGGCAGTTAGATAAAGAAGTAACTAGAAAAATTCAAATGATATTTCAAGACCCGATGGCGTCACTCAATGAAAGAGCCAAGGTAGATTACATAGTATCAGAAGGGTTATATAATACAAAGAATTTTAAAGATGAAGCAGATAGAAAGTCTAAAGTTGAAAAAGCATTATTAGATGTAGGATTGCTTCCTGAATTTTCAAGTAGGTTTCCTCATGAGTTTTCAGGAGGACAACGTCAACGTATTGGGATTTCTAGAGCTTTAGTTATGGAGCCAGAACTTATTATTGCAGATGAACCTATTTCTGCTCTGGATGTATCTATTCGTGCTCAAGTTTTAAATCTATTAGCAGCACTTCAAAAGGAAAAAGGGCTAACCTATTTGCTTATTGCACATGATTTATCAGTAGTGCGTTTTACGTCTGATAGACTAGCTATAATTCATAAAGGCAAAATAGTGGAACTTGCAGAAACAGAAAATCTATTTAATAATCCAGTTCATCCTTATACTAGGGCGTTACTCTCCGCAATTCCAATACCTGACCCGCGTATTGAAAGGAAAAGAGTTATAGAAGTTTATGATCCTAGTTTTGATGAAGCAGGTGGCGAGGACGTTTGGACCCAAGTAGAACCAGAACATTTTGTGCTTATGCACATGCCTAAAAAAGGAGCAAGTTGTAATGAATAAACCAAAAGCATTAAAAATAGGAGATACAATAGGACTTGTGGCACCATCGAGTGCTTTAAGGCAAGCGGGGGACCTTGAAAAATGTATTAGTACATTACAAGAACAAGGATTTAAACTGGTTGTAGGAGAAAGTTGTGCTAGCAGGCAAGGGTATCTTTCAGGAAGTGATGAGGTGCGAGCTGGAGATATAAATAGAATGTTTGGAGATAGTAAAATTGATGCAGTTTTCTGCTTAAAAGGTGGTTATGGAACGCCGAGGATACTTGATTTGCTAGATTATGAAACCATTAAAAAAAATCCTAAGATTTTTATAGGATATAGTGATATAACTGCAATTCATATAGCCTTAAATCAGAAATGTGACCTTATTACATTCCATGGTCCTATGGTTGCATCTGATATGTTAGGTGATTTTGATGAATTCTCCAAGAAAAGCTACCTAAAGGCAATAACCGCAAAAGAGCCCTTAGGAAAGATGGATAATCCATTAGGTTTTGAAATTAAATCAATGGTGCCTGGAAAGGCTAAGGGGATAATGGTAGGTGGAAATTTGTCATTAGTTGCAGCTACAATTGGAACGGATTATGAAATAGATACTAGAGGAAAAATATTATTTTTAGAGGATATTGAAGAGTTTACTTATTCTGTAGATAGAATGCTTACTCAGCTTAGGCTTTCGGGAAAACTTAAAGATTGCGTGGGAATAGTTTTGGGAGAATTTACAAATTGTTTGCCTCAATATCAAGGGTTTGATCACTCGTTAATGCAAGTATTCAATGAAATTATAGTGCAAGCTAAAAAACCCACCATATATAATTTTAGGGCAGGACATTGCACTCCTAAAATTACAATCCCTCTTGGAGTAGAAACTTTTCTAGATGCTGATTGTTGTATGCTTACAATCACGGGAAGTGCTTTAAAATAAAAAATTATATCAGAGAAGAATTAATGAAAACCTTTTTTTCATTTTAATATAAATTTTTGTTGTTTAATTAAGAAAAAAGTGAATTTAAGGGAGCAAATTGTAATTTTATCGTGTATAATTAGTTTAACGAACTACTACTCTATATTAATAAAATATATTAAAGAGCAAGGGCAATGTCCTTGCTCTTTTCTGCGCTAATATGGAGAATTGAACTGTAAATAGTATTTTACAGTTTACGCATAATAAATTAAAGTAATGGAGAGATGAAATTTGAAATGTAAAAGAATTTTTATTGTTATTGTATTATTTTTAATGTTTTCTATGAGCTCAAATAGTTTCGCGCGAGCGTATGCTGAAACTAATAATTTACCTACAATAGATGGAAAAGCTGCCATCACTGTAGATGTTGCAACTGGTGAAATAATATACGCAAAAAATGTAGATAAGCAAATGTACCCAGCAAGTACAACAAAGATAATGACTGCACTTTTGCTTGCAGAAAATAGGGCGAAAACTGATGAACTAAAATATACACAAAGTGCAAAATCTCAACCGGCGGATTCGCTAAATGTTAATTTCAATTCAATAGGAATTGGTGAAACTATGTCAGCTGGAGACGTTATGGATGGACTTTTAATGTATTCAGCAAATGATCTGGCATATATGATTGCAGACAACGTTTCGGGGGATTCTACAAACTTTGCTAAAACGATGAATGATAAGGCAGCAAAACTTAATATGACAGGAACTCATTTTGTAACTGCTAATGGTCTTCATGACCCAGATCATTACACTACGCCTTATGACATGAGTATCTTAGCAAGGGCGGCAATTTTAAACCCATGGGTAAAAGAATCAATGGGTAAAAAGCAAAATACATTATTAACCTCAACAGGCACAACATTTGATATTAAAAATACCAATAAACTTCTTGGGGTCGACGGTTGCATTGGTGGGAAAACAGGATATACTACGCCGGCTGGGAGATGTCTTGTAGCCTTTTATGAAAGGGACGGAAGACAAATTATGGGGGTTGTTATGAACTCAATTTATGATCCCTATAATGACATTTATGTTTTTAAGGACATGAAAGAAATAATTGACTATAGTTATAAGTTAGAGAAAGCGGTATTACATGAAAGTAATTCTGTAATAAAAACCGAGATATTAAAATACAAACCACTTGGATTTTTTGGACCAGAGAAAACTGTTAGTGTACCACTTATAGCTAAAGAGGATGTTAGTTATTATAGCAATGAAGCAAACAAAAAAGACTTGAAGGAAAATATAAACGTGGATAGTATCTCTATTTCTAGTATTAAAAAAAATGAGAGCGTTGGAACCTTATCATTAACGGAAAAAGGGAAAGTCAAAACATATAAACTTTATTCCTCAGTTACTTATGAATCAATAACGAAAGGTAATATGCTTATATATTTTATGGCAGCAGTAATAGTTATTTTTGGTTTGGCTGTAATGGTATTTATAATAAGAACAATTAATTTAAATAAGAGGAAAAAAAGAAGGAGAAGAAGGTAAAGAAGGAGAATATAGTAAAGTAAAAAGTAAAAAGTAACTTGAAATTAACAGGGGATATTAAAGTAGGAACTAAAAAAACAAAAGAAATGTAGATTTAAAGAGGAAATAGACTAATTCTACATTTTGTTGTGATTAAATGGGGGGACGGTCATTATGGTAAATGAACTAGAGAAGTCAATAATAAAGCCAATAAAAAAACATAAGAAAGTTGTTAGGAGAATTATTACTTTTATTTGCGCTTTACTTATTATATATTTTGGAATGTCAATGTATTTCATGAATCATTTTTATTTTGGGTCTGCAATAAATAGTATTAGTGTTTCAGGTAAAGTTGTGGAGGATGTAAATAAACAAATGGCAACTGAAATGAAAACGTACAAGATAACTATTAAAGAGCGAGGCGGGAAAACTGAGCAAATCAGTGGCGATGAAGTTGGTTTAGAGTATAACTCAGATGGTGAGTTTAAGAATTTTAAAGAATCGCAGAACCCTTTTAAATGGATCTCGGCGGCATTTAATACTAAGGATTCTAAAATGATAGAAGGAATTAAATATGATACAGAGTTATTAAAAAAGAGTGTGGACAACCTATCTTGTTTTGATAACAAGAATATAGTTGAACCTAAAAATGCTAGCTATAAGTATACAGATAATGGTTATGTAATTGTAGATGAGGTTATCGGAAACAAGGGAAATAAAGAGGTTTTATACAATAAGGTGATAGATGCAGTGAGCACCGGCGAAACTACAATAGATTTGGAGTCAATCAATTACTATGTTAAACCACAATATACTTCAAAGTCTCAAAAAACATTGGACACGAAAGACATGCTTAATAAATATGTAGCTTCAAAGATTACATATACGTTTGGAGACGAGAAAGAACTTTTAGATGCTTCTACAATAAATAAGTGGCTTGCAGTTGATGCGAATAGTAATGTTACATTTGATGAAAAGGAAGTTAGAAATTATATAAACGTACTTTCAAGCAAATATAATACAGTGGGTAACAGTAGAGATTTTGTTAAAACATCAGGGAAGACCATAAATATTGCTGTTGGTGATTATGGATGGTACATTAATAGATCTATGGAAACCCAAGATTTAATAACGAACATAAAAGAAGGAAAAGCTATATCAAAAGAACCTGCATATAGTCAAACTGCTTTATTTCATGGAAGTGACGATATGGGAAATACTTATGTAGAAATAGATATGACAGCACAGCATTTATGGTTTTATAAAAATGGAGCTATAGTAACTCAAGGTGATGTTGTCACAGGCAATATAGGCTCAGAAGAGACAGCAACGCCCGCAGGGATTTATAAGCTTAAATATAAAGAAAAAGATGCAACTCTTAAAGGTCAAAACTATGCCTCTCCTGTTAAGTATTGGATGCCTTTTAATGGAAATGTAGGAATACATGACGCCAGCTGGCGCAATACTTTTGGTGGACAGATATATAAAACAGGTGGTTCTCATGGTTGTGTAAATTCACCATTTGAACTAGCCAAAACAGTATTTGAGAATATTGAGACAGGAACACCAGTTGTCTGTTATTATTAGCAAGGGATAAGTCTAGCGTAATTGCTAGGCTTTTTTTGATTTACTCAGAATTCTTAATTTGAATTTTTCTGAAAAAACTACAATTAATTAGAGCCATATGTGTTGCTACAAATAAAGACATCTGTATGTTTTTCAGACACTAATGCAAATCTGATTGTATAAAACCTTCCCGTTTGGATTTATATTATAACTATAGTAAGTGATTGCAAGTGCCTGTAAGTGCTCTACTTAACAAATTAGGAAATTAGATAGTGTATTACAAATGGCATAATTTTTCAAATGGAGGGTTTTAAAATGAGATTTAATTTTGATCAAACAATTGATGTAGAAAATACAAAAGCATATATGGTTGGAGCTGGACTTGCATCAATGGCAGCTGCGATATATTTAATTAGAGATGGACATGTTCCAGGAAAAAATATTCATATATATGAAGAATTAAATATAACAGGTGGAAGTATGGATGGGAATGGTAATGCAAAGGATGGTTATGTAATCCGTGGCGGAAGAATGTTTGATAGGGAAGCTTATACTTGTACTTTTGGAATAATGGAAAGCATCCCATCATTAACAGACCCTAAAGTTTCAATATTGGATGAATTTAATGCTTTTAATAAAAAAATTCACACACATGCAAAAGCTAGATTAATAGATAACGATGCTAACATATTAGATGTATCGTCTTTGGGACTAAACCGCGAGGATAGAATGGCGCTAATGGATATAATGATTAATTCTGAAGATTCATTAGGAACAAAAACTATTAAAGAGTGTTTTCCAGAAGCATTCTTTAAAACAAATTTCTGGCTTCAGTGGACTACACTTTTTGCATTTGAGACTTGGCATAGTGCTGTTGAACTTAAGAGATATCTTCATAGGTTTATACAAGAATTACCTCGACTTAAAGATTTATCAGGAATACGTCGTACACCATACAATCAATATGATTCAATGTTACTTCCTATGACAAAATGGTTAGAAGCGCAAGGTGTTAATTTTGAATTAGGATGCAGAGTAACTGATTTAGAATTTAAACCATCAGATACGCAGACAACAGTTACTGCATTTAAATGTATTAAAAATGGAAAAGAGACTAGAATAGAGGTTGGAGAAGGAGACTTTGCATTTGTTACCATCGGTTCATTAACAGCGGGTACAAGCCTTGGGTCAATGACTAAGCCCGCAAAGATTAATGATAAACATGTAGGTGGAGCATGGGATCTTTGGGAGAAAATTGCACAGGGGCGTCCTGAGTTTGGTAATCCAAAGGTTTTTGATGAACGCGTTGAAGAATCGATGTGGGAGTCTTTCACTGTTACACTTAAGGATCCAACAATGTATAAGAAAATAGTAGAATTCTCAGGGAATCAGCCGGGAACTGGGGCTCATATGACATTTAGAGATTCAGCATGGCTTATGACAATAGTTCTGCATAATCAACCACATTTTATTAGTCAACCTGATGAAATACAAATTATTTGGGGATATAGTTTGTTCCCATATGCAAAAGGTGATTTTATAAAAAAGAGAATGGTAGATTGTACTGGTGAAGAAATATTATCTGAGGTATTATATCACCTAAACTTCAAGGAGGATATGGAAAAAATTCTTAAAACATCTATTTGTATACCATGTATATTGCCTTTTACTACAGCACAATTTTTAACTAGGGCAAAGGGAGACAGACCTAAAAACATTCCAGAGGGTTCAACTAACTTAGCATTACTTGGACAGTTTTGTGAAATAGAAGATGATGTAGTATTTACTATGGATTATTCTGTAAGAGGTGCTCAAATTGCTGTATATAAATTCTTAAACCTAAATAAAAGGCTTACACCTATTTATAAAGGCCAATATGATATCAGAGTACTACTTAATTCAGCAAAAGTAATGATGAAGGATGATAACCTAAGTAAAGAGATTGGCAAAATAATGTCAATGCTAATGAAATAATTTTGGAATATAAAATATAGGGAGGTATCATTAATGAATAGTTTTATAAAAAAATCAAGTGATATTAAAAAATATGTTAGTAATCCAACAACTTTCTATGATGCACAGATGCTTACAACCTATTGGGAAACAAAGCCTGAAATTATAGCACGTTTACTTCCATCACCTCTAAAACCTGCTAAAAGGCCTTTAGTAAGCGCATTTATAGCTAATTACCCTAGAACAAATTTTTGCCCACCGTACAAGGAAGCAGCTTTATTCATATTAGCTGATTTCAATGGAGAACTTGGAACCTATTGTCTTTCAATGCCTATAAGTGATGGTATGGCTATGGCACTTGGTAGAGAAATATATGGTTTCCCAAAGAAAATGGCAGAAATTGAACTTAAGAGAGAAGGAGATACGATGAATGGAAGCGTATCTCGAAATGGAATAAAATTCTTTAGTATAAAGGCAAATATTAATGGAAAATTTAATGATAAAGACGGCCAGAAAATAATTGATGATAATTATGGAAAGGGATTACCTATATTCAACTTCAAATATTCTAAGTCACCAGATGGTAATGGATTCGATTTAAACCCATTGCTCATACAGCAAGGTGCAACTATGGATAATAAAGTGTTTGAAAAAGGAAAATTTGAGATGAAACTGAAAGATTCTCCACATGATCCTTGGGCGGAATTAGAAGTCGTAAAGATGTTAGGCTGCACATACACCGTAGGAACTTCAGTTCTCTTAAGGGGTAAAGTTTTGGCAGAAGTAGATCCAATAGCATTTATACCTTATTCAAATTATAAATGGGATTGGTGGGAAGATTCTTTATAAATCTTATTTATGTTTAAATCTTATTTATGTTTAAATTTTAAGGAGGATTTATATATGAAGGAATTTAAAGGTAAAGTGGCAGTTATTACAGGTGGCGCAAATGGAATAGGATTTGCAGTAGCTAAGGAATGTGTTAAAAGAGCAATTAAGATAGTTATAGCAGATATTGATAGACATGACTTAAAGAGAGCAGAAAAGGAACTTAAGTCACAAGGGGCCGATGTACTAGCTGTTGAGATGGATGTCATGAAATTTGAGGACATGGAGATGTTAGCTAAACAGGCTCTTGAAAAATTTGGACATATAGATTTATTATTTAATAATGCAGGAGTTGTAGTTGCAGGGCCAGCTTGGTTATTATCATTAAACGATTGGGAATGGATTATGAAAGCTAATGTATGGGGAGCTATACATGGTGAAAAAGTGTTTATTCCAATAATGTTAAAACAAGATACCGAGTGTCATATTGTCAATACGTCTTCTGTAGCTGGACTTTTGGATTTGAATGGGATGTCAGCTTACCATACATCAAAATTTGCAACAGTTGGTCTTTCTGAATCTACTTATTTAGATCTTCAGTGTGAGACGGATAAAATAAAAATGTCAGTATTTTGTCCAGGATTTATTAAAACAGATCTTGATAATTGTGAAAGGCATAGACCCAAAATATATGAAAATGACATGAGCCAGCCTTATTATCAAAGTGATTTGTATAAAGAAGAGGAAGAGCAGAAACATAAGGTTATTAAAAATGGGACGTCAATTGATACAGTTGGAGCGGTTATATTCAAAGCAATTGAGGAAGAAACATTTTATATCCTAACACATCCAGAGTTAAATCCACTTATAGGACTAAGAGTGAAAAATATGTTTGAAGGTGGAAGTCCATCTATGAGTGTGATAAAAGGAGTTAAGTAATCTTAAAAAATAATACGATATGAAATAGGTACCAGGATATTATATCCTAGTACCTATTTTAGGTATACCCCACATTTAAGTAGACACAGTGCTAAAAAATATATTAATTATCAGGTGTTACCTAAATGACTATTTTAGGGTATAATAAATTAATAAAATAACAAATCAGGAAAGTATAGTTTTACTTGATACATCAGTTTTAGCAGTTTTCCGAGCAGTAGTTAAAGTCATGTTAATACCTTTTAATAAAATAATACCCTTAGTCGTAGGATAATAGAGCTACGATTAGGGGTATCATTATTTATGTGATTTTATTTCATTTTCAGTTAAAAAATCGACTAAATTGTTAAATAAATATTGATAATTTATTTAATAGTATGTATAATTACTTGTTGTACCAATTATTAGTGCAACAAGTTTATTGAATGGAGATGATAAAATATGTTCGAATCCTATGACCGAGATATTGGGATGCTAACAAATAAAATTAATAAGAAACTGATACATTATCTTAATAGTAAGCTAGTAAAGTTTAATCTTACTACTGAGCAATGGGCAGTATTAGTGAATTTATCTAAACAAGATAAAATAAGTCAAAAATTATTATCAGAAATTTCATCAAAGGATCAATCTACTATAACTAGAATAATTGACATACTTGGAAGGAAAAAATTTATTGAAAGGCATCAAAGTAATGAAGACAGGCGTTCCATCGTTATACATATAACAGAGAGTGGGTTAAGTACTTGTAAAAAAGTTGCTCCATTTTTAGAGGAAATGTTCAATGATGTTCTTAAGGATATATCTTACGAGAAGCTAAAAATATTTAATGAGGTTTTTTTACAAATTGATAAAAATATAGACAATTTAAAATAAGACAGGAGGAATTAATTTGGAAGCAGAAATTGAAACATCAACAAAACTATGGACTAAAAGCTATATACTAATGTTATTTGCAAATTTATTTATATATTTAGGGTTTTATATGCTCACACCTACTTTACCTGCATATGCAAAAGCTGCGGGGGGAAGTAATCTACAAGCAAGTCTTGTTGTTAGTACATTTTCAATAACATCTTTGCTAATCAGATTATTTACAGGCAGTATTATGGATAAAGTTGAAATTAAGCCATTGCTTTTAATAGGTTCCATAATACTTGCAGGAAGTACGTTATCATTTATTTGGCTTCCAATAGATGCAATAATATTTGTCCGTATCATTCAAGGGATAGGTTGGGGGCTAGCGTCAACTGGTGCGGCTTCAATTTTTTCTGATATTATACCGGTGGAAAAACGTGGTGAAGGAATGGGTTATTACTCACTTTCAATGATAATATCTATGGCCTTATCTCCTATGGTTGCAATAATAATAATGAATTTATATAGTTTCAAGAATATTGCTATTACATCAATAGCATTAGTAGTTATCGGTGTCCTATTCATTAGTCAGGTTAAAATACCCAAAAAAACTTTCGAAATATCTAAATCAAAGGAAAAGTTTTCTTTGGCAGATTCATTTGAAAAAAAAGCTGCACTACCATCTTTGTTGTGTTTCTTCCTTGTAATTACATTGTGTGGAATTATGAGTTATATAATGTTATACGGGATGGAACTTAAAATAACTTTAATCTGGACTTATTTTGTTGGATTTATTGCAATAATATTAGTGACTAGGCCTTTTTTTGGAAAGGTATTTGATAAAAGGGGACATGTGGAAATAATAATTTTTGGTTCGATTTCTTTAATTATAGGTCTTATACTACTATCATATGCAAATTCTATATCATCACTTATAGTAGCTTCTATATTTTATGGTCTTGGATACGGAGCAGTGCAACCTACGCTTCAGGCCTGGGCAGTGCAACGTTCACCAAGCAATCGAAAAGGAGCAGCTAATGGAACATTTTTATCTTCTATGGATTTAGCATATACAGTTGGTTCAATTCTTTTAGGTGCTATGGCTGCACGTAGTGGTTATGCAGTTATGTATAGATTTTCTTCTATATTTATAGTTATACTTTTATTAATATATGTTTTCAATATTGCTCGAAGCAGTGTTAACATAAAAGAAGACTTAAATGAAGAGGAAGAAGTAGTAGCATAAACATGTGATTTAAAGGCAAGAAAACTGATAAAAGGGAGTTCACTTTAATGTGAACTCCCTTTTAATATATTTATATATTTAATTTTAATTTAAGTAGAGTGTAGTAATTTATTTTAATCTAAGTAATTTTACTTTGTCTTATCACATATCTTAAAGACCTCTTAATTATAAACTGTACTACCCTCTAAAAACTCTGAAGATTTAATTTGATACATTGGACTATCCCCTTTCTATTAGCGATTCTCTCAATTTATCTAATGAAGGTTAATATCTGTGTGGAATTACTTCCATGTCTTGTACTAAGTTAATTCTGTTTCTTTGTTTATGAGTTAATAATAACACAGGAATCGATGTTTGTAAAGACTTATTTTTAATTAATAATAAATATTGGTTAAAAATGGTGAATTTATTATTTGAAAAAGGTAAGTTCAGAAAAAAATTTATTAGGATTTAGACATTTCAAACAACATTTTTTAAAAATGAGTTATAATAAAATAAATCATTTTTATACTAATAGGGATAGGATGGGAGAGTGCGTTATGAGATACTTAATAATTGGGACAGGCGGTACAGGTGGATGTATTGGCGGATATTTAGCTAGCGGTGGAAAAGACGTTACATTTATCGCAAGAGGTGCTCATCTAAAGGCTATAAAGGAAAAAGGACTTATTGTTCACTCGTCGCTAAAGGGTGAAATAAGTGTGAAGAATGTTAAGGCATACGATGGTGAGGAAGAGTTTGGTAAATTTGATGTAATTTTTGTTTGTGTTAAAGGATACTCATTATATGATGCTATTCCTACCATAAAGAAAGCTTCCCACGCGAAGACCATTGTAATTCCTATTTTAAATGCGTTAAATGTGGAAGAAAAGTTATCCAAGGATTTGACTGGCATAACTGTTATTGATGGTTGTATATATGTTAGTGCATACATATCAGCCCCTGGTGAGATTACACAGGGAATAAAGATTTTTAGAGTTGTTTTTGGAGCTAGAGAAAGTGAATTTGTGGATATGAATTTATTAGATGTTATACAATCAGACCTTGAGGAATCCGGAATCGATGGAGTTATTTCAGATAATATAAGTCGTGATATATTTAAAAAATTCTCATTTACATCTGCATATGCAGCGACTGGTGCATACTTCGATGCCATGGCTGGTGAATTTCAAAAGGATGGAGAATGCAGAGAGATGTTCATATCACTGCTCAGGGAACTTAAGAAGATTGCAATTGCATTAAATATTAAATTAGAAGCCGATTTAGTAGAGGAAAATCTTATCATTTTAGCAGGGCTCAATTCAGATACAACAGCTTCAATGCAAAAGGATCTTAAAACAGGTAAAAGTAGTGAAAAAGATGAACTCATATTTAATATTGTAGATATTGCAGAAAAGTATGATATTAATATTCCAAATTATAGAAAAATTGCTGAGCATTTTGGTTATAGCAAAGAAGCAATATCATAGGAATAGAATTAGAGACAATTATTAATTATCAACAAAAAATTATTTGAATTAAAATCCAATATTTGCGAAGCTTATCCCGGTATGGTATTATATTCAGATGATACAAACTTTTAAACATAATATATTTAAAAATAAAGTGTTATGTAGGGGGATGGAAATTTGAGTAAAAAAATCATTTCAGCCGTAATGGTACTTGGCGTAATTATGAGCGTTACTTTTACAAACGTATATGCAGATTCTGCGTCAGATAAGGCGAAAATTCAGCAAGTTCAAAAGCAAAAAAGGGATATTGAAAATAAAGTGGAGATTATGAACAATCAATACGCAGAGATAATGTCTAAAATTAAAAGTAATGAAAGCAATATAACGACAACACAAAAATATATAAAGCAAACGAAAATAGCTATTGCAAAAGCGGAGGCTAAGATTAAAGCTGAGCAAATTATTTTTGATAAAAGAATGAGAGTAATGTATATTAATGGAACATCAAGTTATATAGAAGTTATACTAGATTCAGATGGCATAGGTGATTTTATATCTAGACTAGAAAATATTAAAAGAATAGTAACATTTGATCAAAATGTTATGGATGGTTTGAAAACAGAAGTGGCCGCAATCAATTTAAAGAAGGCAGAGCTGATCGCAGCAAATACAAAGTTATTATCTTTAAGAGTTGATAACAAAAAAAATCTAGCCGCTTTAACTAAACAAAAGGCAGATCAAAATGTATTGATATCACAATTAGATGCCCAGGAGAAGCAATATGGTGCACAACTTATAATAGCCCAGGCTGCTGAATTAAGACAAGCTATGGCTGCAAAGCAAGCAGCAGAAAATTTGAAAATAGCTGAAAGCAAACGTAAGGAAACGGCACAGCAAGCTCTCAAAACTGCTAACTCGACTCAAGCTGCAACTACTCCCGCGGCGGCAATCAATGCTGGGGATAATGATTTGGACTTGCTAGCAAGAATAATAACTGCAGAGGCAGGAGGAGAATCTTATAATGCTCAAGTTGCTGTAGGTGCAGTGGTTTTAAATAGAGTTAGGAGTAGCAGTTTTCCAAATTCAATAAGTGCTGTTATAAATCAAAAGACAAATGGTTCTTATGAGTTTACACCAGTACTTAATGGTAACATCAATAGACCTGCACATGCAAGTGCTGTGAAGGCTGCAAAAGAAGCACTCAGCGGAAATGATCCAACAAATAATGCATTGTTTTTTTATAGTGGTGGCACCCCTGC
>Ga0209123_1002822_pt1 | contig 13997 bp, 6 predicted proteins | sample BarGraIncu00431A_FD_184500 | JGI IMG/M metagenome (GOLD analysis project Ga0209123, IMG submission 184500) | Arctic peat soil microbial communities from Barrow, Alaska, USA - Barrow Graham LP Incubations 004-31A (SPAdes) (version 2) | ecosystem: Environmental > Terrestrial > Soil > Wetlands >...
GTTCCGGCGCCTTCCCGGCGAGCCTGCTGTTCGGCCTGGTCTGGGAGCGCTTCGGAGCCGTGGTGCCGTTTATCTGCGGCGCTTCCCTCTCGGGGTGCGCCGCCCTGCTGCTCTTACTGCTGGTGCGTTCGGCTGCTGCCACGCCGCCGGCGCGCTGAACCCTACTTTACTCCAGACCTCCCGAAAGTACCACGCTCCCAATGAGCCGGCGCGCAGAGCCCCGCGCTCTGTTCAGGTCCTGACCACGACTGTGCAACCCCTGCACTGCCGGCTGACGCTCATGACCTGGTTTGAGTTCCACGAAACGCCCCCCCTCCCTGCAAAGTATCGGCAACCACCTGTGCACGATTTGCACATTGTGCACGCTCCTCTCCCATTAAAAACCCGGGTGTTTACACCATTCAAGACTGGCCCGGTTACTGCAAAGACCCGTCGCGTCAGGCAAGCTGCCCTTTAATGAGTGATGCGTCCCTCCGGGGACGCAGCTTTTTTTACTGTCAGCAGATTCACTGCCACTGTGTCTGGATTATATTAATTTATATTAATTTTTTCGATTTCTGGTTGATCGCAGTGGTTGTGAGTTGAATGTCATGTTCATAATAGAGTTGGAACTCATGTCTCCTGACTGTGCCAATGTAATAGTTTCTTCTTCCTAGTATTACCGCGAATAATTATTTTTTATAAAAGATCACTTTTTACCTAAAGTCCCCCACACCTTTGCCGAAGAATGACTTGTACTCAGTGGCTGACAGCGGTCTGTCAAAATTTTAACTCAGACTGTCAAAAGTCCTTTTCAATTGCCTCTCTTGGCATGGAGTTATCTCAATCAAGTCATTTAAAACAGCAGTTTAATGACTTGGCGAATATCTTGCAATTATGTGGTTACCGAAGCTTGGTATCAGACTCTGAGTATAAAAGGATTTGGATTTGCTTACTACCATATCGCTAGCATCCCTCAAAATAGAGAGCTCCGCAGGTACTCCAATCCTGCTGCGGACCTCATCCCAGATAGTACGTCGATTTGAATTCAGAGGCTCAATACCTTCCAGGATGATCCTGGGGAGTAGTTCACATGGCGGCTCCGCATGCGCCGGTACTTTTTTAGCGATTCGCTGAGCTGACGCGCTCCCCCGGGCGACGGCTGGACTCGGACGGCTTCGCCGCGCCTGCCACAGCACCCTTCCGGGGTGCGGCAGGGAAAACCAGGAGCGGGTGGCATCGGCTCTCGGGGCGCAGGCGCCCACGGAGCACCTTCAGGCTGCCAGATTGAAGATTTTGCCTAAATCAGGAGGGTTCGCCAGGCGCGACTGCGCGCCGTCCCCTTCTGGCAGGTTACCAACGGGACAGGAGAGCCCTTATGAAGAAACTGTTTAGCCGGTTGTTACCAGCCCTTATCCTGGCGGCCGTCCCCTCTGCCGCCCTGGCTGACGCCTCTGTCGACTCGACCACTCTGCTGCGCGTCTTTCAGGATAGCCGGCCCGGTTTCGAAAAAAGTAACTATCTCCCCGCGACGCAGTTCCTGGGGGTCGATGCCAGCAAGCTCGGCGACGGCAACCTCTCGGCCCACCTCTACGGCTGGGGGCGGCTCGACCTTGCGGATAGAAGCTTCAACGACGACCAGTCAAACGGCAGCCTCACCTACGGCTACCTGCAGTATCGCTTCAATGCGGCCAACGCCCAGGCCCGCGCCGGACGCTTCTTCGTCCACGAGGGGATCATTAATGAGCAGGTGGACGGGATAAGTGCTAGCACCGACCTCCCCTACGGCTTCGGGGTATCGGCCTTCGGTGGAGCCACGGTCCACACCGCGCACCTTTTAAGCGAGAATAGCGACGGCAAGGGTGACGGGATCTTCGGCGGGCGGGCGAATTACCGCTACGGGGGGCTTTTGGAATTGGGACTCTCCGGGGTTTACGAGACCAAGGCACCGGTTCTGACCGACCCCGCTCTGGTTGGACGGTTCGGTGACCGCAGGCTCGTCGGTGCCGACCTCTGGTTCTCCCCGCACCGCATGGTGCAGCTCATGGGGCATACCAGCTACAACACGGAGACCATGGGGATCGCGGAGAATAGCTTCCTGCTGCAGCTGAAGCCGCTCAAGGGGCTCACGCTTTCCGGCGAGTTTAACGACTACCACGACCGCGACCTGTTTTACTCTTCGCTGCTTTTCGCCGGGATGCCGAGCATGCTCAACGGCAACAACCTGAACCAGCAGTCCCGCAACTTCGGCGGGAAGGCGAGCTACGCCCTGACTGACAGTACCGAGATTACGGCGGACGCCAAGCACTACACCCGCGAGATCGGCAAGGCGGACCGCTTCGGCGGCGAGCTGCGCTTCAACCTGGCTGACGGCAAGCTGCGCACCGGCCTCGGGTACCACTACCTGCGCGCCAGCTCCGATTTCGCCATCGTGCCGTCCTCGACCGCCTCGGGATCGTTCCACGAGATGCGCGTCTACGCCATGCGCGACACCAAGAGTTACCAGGTATCGCTCGATGTCATCGACTATCTCTTCAAAAAAGAGATCAGCGGCAAGGATAGCGCCCTGGAGGTGCTGGGCTCGCTCGGTTACCATTTTTCACCCGACCTCATGCTGTCCGGGGACTTAAGTTACGGCAGCAATCCGCAGAATACCGACGAGCTGAAGGGGCTGTTCCGGCTCACCTACAGCACGACGATCGCCGCAAAAGGAGACCCGAAATGAGACGCTCCCCCCAGACCCTAACCTTTCTGGTGCTGGCAGGACTGTTGTTCGCACTTGCAGCCTGCGCCCAGCTGAAGGCGCTTCCGAACCTCCCCGCCACTCACCCGGAGGCGCTCGCGACCGGCCCGGTGAGCTGCACGGAATGCCACGAAGACCAGCAGAAGGGGACCCTGAAGGCCTTCGGCGCCTTCAACCACTCCGCAGCCTTCAAAGCGAACCACCGCTTCTACGCTTCGTCCGATGACATCCTTTGCGCGAGCTGCCACAAGGTGTCGTTTTGCGCCGACTGCCACACCAACCAGACGGAAATGAAGCCCTCGGTCAAAAACGGCAACCGTCCGGACCGGGCCATGCCGCACCGGGGGGATTTCCTGACCCTGCATAAGATAGAAGGGAAGCTTGACCCGGCCAGTTGCAACCGCTGCCATGGCAGAGCCAACAACGAGCGGTGCATCGTCTGCCACCGCTAGGAGAGCATATGCTTAAATCGACTGCCCTGAAGATGATTTCGATTGCTCTGGCACTGTCTGCGCTTCCAGCCTGCAGCGGTGGCAACAGCTCCGCACCCGTCAAGCTTGACGCCACGGGGAAGCACGCCGCGACCTCCGGCTACTCCAGCTGGGTGCAGCAGCACTTTGTCGAGTACAAGAGTGCCAACGGGGGGAGTAAGCTCGCCTCCTCGACGACCTCCTGCTCCGAGTGCCACGGCGCCGACCTTTTGGGCGGAAGCTCCAAGGTGAGCTGCTTCACGGCCAGCTTTAAGGACAGCGCGGGCATCACGGCGTTCTGTCACCCGAACGGTGACCGGACCCTGGGGCATCCCGCTTCCTGGGCCGACCCGACCAGCGCCGACTTTCACGCTAAAGCGAGCTTCAACGGCCAGGCCGTCAAGGGAAGCACCACGCTGGGTGCGGACTGCGGGCTGTGCCACGCCACGGACCGCAATGCGCTCACGCTCGGCACGATTCCCTCGTGCCTCTCCAATGACCCTAAATGGGGCATCGCCTGTCACGTCACGAGCCCCGCGGCCGCCGCGAGCGGCTGCGTCTCCTGCCACTCCACTCCGCCCGGCGGGGCGGCAGCACCCAACCAGGCGGGAGCGCACCAGGTCCACCTCGACCTGGCGGGAGTTTCCTGCGCCACCTGCCACCAGGGTTTCGGTTCCGGAACTCCGAAGCACGCCACCGGAAACGGCGTCGCCTTCGTCAAGCTGACAGCCGACTACAAGGCGCTCTCGGGCGTCCTGGGCTTCGGAAACCTGAAATGCTCGGCGGCGAGCTGCCACGGCGGACAGCAGACCCCGCCCTGGCTCGGCGGGTCGCTGGACGTCGCCGGCTCCTGCACCAGCTGCCATGCCCTGGCGGGAAGCGCGGCGCCGCAGTTCAACGACTACTCCTCGGGGCGCCTGACCGCCAACGCGACCCCGCCGGTGAAACTGCACCAGTTCCACCTGACCCAGGAGGACCCGGGCACAGGATCGACCATCACCTGCCTCAGCTGCCACGATGCCGCCATCCTGACCAATCCGGGCGGCGCGCACTTCGCGGGGCTCGCCACCCCGGGCTTCGAGGGGAAAGCGGAGGACACGCTGAAGAGCAGCCTCCTGTACGTGAAAAGCACCGATTCCACCAATGTGAAGTGGAAAAGCTCCTGCACCGTCAGCTGTCACTTCGTCCAGGGGGCCGACTTCGACGCCCCGGGCAATATCTTTCGCTGGAAACTGGAAAAAACCGGCCGGATCGGCCAGTAAGGAAAAACATTCATGCGCAACATCGCGATTACCATAGTGCTTGCCAGTCTGATGCTGCTTCTTTCCGGTTGCGGCGGAGGAGGCGGAGGCGGCTCTACAGCGGCCCCGCAGATCGTGTCCGGGGTGGCGGCCGCAGGTTCGGCCATCATCGGGACTGTGACTTTGAAGGACTCGGCGGCCTCCCCCGAGAAAAGCTTTGCCACCAGTGACGGCAGCTTCAGCTTCGACGTCACCGGGCTTACCAAGCCGTTCCTGCTCAAGGTGTCGGGGAAGGCCAACGGCGCGGACTACACGCTGTACTCCCTGGCAAGCGACCAGGGGACCGCCAACATCAACCCCTTAAGCCACCTGGTGGTCGCGGTTGCCGCCGGCGGGGGCGACCTCGCGCAGCTTTATGCGGCGCCGGGCACCACGGGAATCCAGGGGGTCGCCGGCAATCTCGGCCAGGCGCTGCTCCAGGTGCAGTCCATCCTGAAGCCGCTGCTGTTGAAATACGGCGTTGCCAGCGTCGACCCGATCCAGGGCAGTTTCAAGGTGGGCGTCAGCGCGCTCGACCTCATGCTCGACTCGGTGACGCTGAAACTCGACTCCGGCATTCTCAGCATCTCCGACCAGGGAACGCCCCTTAACCCGATAGATATACGCACCGGTTTCGCAACTTTCGCGCTGCGCGGTTCCGTGACCCTCGACGGATCGGGCTTTGCCGGAGTCACGGTAACGGCCAGCGACGCCGCCACCGGCACGCTCAGCTACGGCAGCGCGACCACGCTTGCCGACGGCAGCTTTATCATCGGCAACCTGCCGCCGGGAAGCTACCTGGTGACCCCTGCCGTGGCCAGCTACAGCTTTGCTCCGGCCAGCGCCCCGATCAGCGTTGTCGCGGCGGACGTCGCGCTGCCGGTCGTTTTCCAGTCGTTTCGCCCCTGGGCAGTTTCCGGCAAGGTCTCCAGCTCCAACCTGCTTGGCCTCGCCGGGGTGACCGTCAGCGCGCAAAGCGGCGGCACCAGCTTCGGCTCCGCGGTCACCGACGGCAGCGGCAGCTACTCACTGAGCCTCCCCAAAGGAAGCTACACGGTCACCGCTACCCGGAAGGACGGCTACAACGTGGCGCAGGTGAACCTTAGTCCCGCCTCCGCAGCGATCACCATCTCCGACGCCGCCCGTCACGCCTTCGCGGATTTCGCCTCGAACCTTCCGAGCTACACGGTGGCGGGAAAGATCACGCGGCGCCTGGACGGTTCGGCGATGGCGGGGGTGGCGCTGACCCTGGTCTCCGAGCTCTACCCGAGCGGGACGCTCCTGACCTCGGCCGACGCCAGATTCGCTGCGGTCACCGACGCGTCCGGCAACTATGCCTTTGCCGGCATGCCGGAAGGGTACTACGCGCTGACGCCAAAGCTGACCGGCTTCGTTTTCAACCCCAACGGCTTCCGGGGAACCTTCGATGCCATCCTGGTAAACAACACCACCGGCGCCTACGACATCAACGGCGTCTCTACAAGTGAACTAACCGGCGGACTGCAGTAGCTGCCAGCGCCCAACGGGCGCCCGGGCACGGCAAGAGTCGGTAAGAAACCAGTTTCATTATCAGCAAAAGGGGGAGTTCGGTATGTGGGTTAACTGGAAGAGGTCCTCGTTTGGAGCGTTATTGCTCGCCTCTCTGTCGCTGCTCCTGTTCGGCTGCGGCGATTTTAAGGCTCAAACGGAACAAAAATCTATTTCCGGTGTGGTCTCCGACCCGGCCACCGGCCTGGCGCTGGCTGACGCCAAGGTGACGGCGTACGCGATCGGCGCCAACGGCGTTCCGTCCGCCACGCCGCTTTGCAACCCGCAAAGCGTCAAAAGCACCGGAGTGGGGCGCTACACCCTGCTCATCCCCGCGAGCTACCAGGGGGCGGTGCTGGTCGAAGCGACCAAGCCGGCCTCGACGCTCGCCAAGCTTGCCAAGCTCCTTTCGCTCGGCAGCGCGGTCGATATCGACATCAAGGCCGCCGTGCCGCAGGCACAGGTCGCCAGGGCGAGCATCCCCCCGGTCATGGTCAGCTTTGCGACCAACATGGTGGTGCAGTACCTGGGCAAGGTCAACGCCGCCGCCCTGAGCTCCGACAACATACAAAAAGCCACCATCATCCTGGAAACCTACTTCGGGGCCAACTTCAGCCAGACCCCTCCCCCCACCAGCGCCACGGATAACAATACCTCCAGGGCGCAGCAGGACCTGATCGTCTCCATCCAGGCGATCAACTCCTTCACCCTCGGCTCCGCCGCAGCGGCCTCCGACGTCGCCGCCGCCCTGAACCTCCCCGGCGGCATCGGGGCGGTCGCCGACCAGATCAAGACCGGCATCGCCCTCGCCGTCAAGGAACTGGCCGCCCTGGGCGTGCTGACCCACGAATACACCCCGAGCGTCTCCATCAACACGGCGATCTCCAACGCCCAGAATTTCTCGGTCACGGTGCCGACCCTTTCCGACGCGACGCCCCCCGCGGCCCCGGCCGGCCTGGCAGTCAGCGCCACGAGCGCCAACAGCGTGTCGCTTGCCTGGAGCGCTTCCTCGGAGGCCGGGCTGAGCGGCTACCTGGTGTACCGCGCCGACCAGTCGGGCACCTACCTGGCGATCGGCTCCGCCGCAGCCGGCTCCGCCAGCTTCAGCGACTTCTCGGTCCAGCCGGCAACCGCCTACAGCTACCAGATCGTCGGCTTCGACGCCAACCGGAACCTTTCCGCCGCCAGCAACACGGCCGCGGCGAGCACCCCGGCGGCGGCCGCCGACAACCAGCCTCCGGGCGCCCCGGCAGGACTGCTCAGCAAAGGGGCGAGCGACACCCAGGTGAAACTGCAATGGGGGCTCTCCTTCAAGACGACCGCGGACGGCCTGCGCCTGGCCGCCGTCAGGTACAACGTGTACCGCGACGGGCAGTTCATCGGCTTTAGCACCGGGAACACCTACGACGACTTCGACGTCACCCCGAGCACGACCTACCTCTACTATGTCAAGGCGGCCGATGCGGATGCCAACCTCTCCCTTGCCTCCAACCTGGCCTCGGTGCGCACGGCTGCTACTCCCGGCGCGGTGACGCCGGCCGCGCCGACCGGTCTGGCAGTGCAGGCGGCGAGCCAGAGCTTCAGCAACACTCCCCTGATCTGGACCGCCTCTTCAAGCGCGGGCACCCAGGCCGTCACCTACAACGTGTACCGCTGGGGGACCCTCATCGCGACCGGGATCAGGGACACCACCTACAACGACGACTCCGTCCAGCCGAGTTCCTCCTATCTCTACACGGTGACCACCGTCGCCGACGGGATCGAGTCGGCTCCGGGGACCGGGCTTTCCATCACCACGCCGCTCAACCCGGACCTCCCCGACGCTACCGCTCCGAGCGTCCCGGGCAACCTGACGGTCGTCTCCCGGGGTAGCAACTCGATCGCGCTCGCCTGGGCCCCGGCCTCCAAGGGGACCGGAGACAAGATCGTCGCAGGGTACGACATCCTGCGCAGCAGCGACGGGGTCAGCTACCTGAACGTCGGCTCCACCGACCAGGCGAGCTTTGTCGACAGCAACAACCTGGCGCCGAACACGGTCTACTACTACACCGTGCGCTCCTTCAGCTCCGCCGGCGTGCGCTCGGCGGACAGCCCGCCGGCCAACGGCAAGACGACTGCCACGGTCGACCTGAGCGACCTGACCGCTCCGGGCGCCCCGAGCGGGCTCGCCCTGGTCTCCCCGGCTCTCAGTAACGCCGTCAACCTGTCCTGGTCGCCGAACCCGGCGGAGGAAGGGGTCGCGGGCTACCTCGTGTACCGGGACGGTTCCCTACTCGCTGACGTTTCCAGCGCGCTCTCCTTCCTCGACACCACGACGACCGGACCGGCCGGCTACAGCTACTCCGTCAAGGCCTACGACAACGCCAGCAACGTCTCGCCCGCCAGCGCGGCGTTCGGGGTGACCACCCCGGCACCGGTCCCCGACACCTTCACCATCTCGGGCACGGTAAGCTCGCTGGGCGAGCAGAAGCTCTTCGAGGTGGCCCTGACCGACGGGACCAGCGTTACCTACGTCTTCACCGATCAAAACGGCGGCTACTCCTTCCCGGGGCTGCCGACCGGTAACTACACCGTCATCCCGGTGCCCTCGGAGTCCTGGCAGTTCTCTCCGGCGAAGCAGAGTGTCTCGCTGCACGCGGACCAGCGCGGCATCGACTTCAACGCCATCAGCACCGGCTCTCTGACCGGCTCCATCACCTATCCCGACGGCACCGTCATCGGCGGTATCAGCTTTCCAGCCGGCACCGTCATCGGCGGGGTGACCTACCCCGCGGGGACCATCATCGGCGGCGTGTTCTACCCGACCGGCACCGTCATCGGCGGCATCAGCTATCCGAGCGGCGTCGTCATCGGAGGGGTCAGCTACCCGGCAGGTACGATCGTGGGCGGCATCGCCTTCCCTGCCGGGGCCATCACCGCGGGGCTCACCATACCGAGCGGGACGGTCATCGGCGGGGTCTTCTACCCGACCGGCAGCGTCATCGCGGTCGCCGGTTACCCGACGGGCGTCGTGGTGGGGGGGATTATTTACCCTACAGGCGTCGTGGCGGGCGGCCTGCTCTACCCGAGCGGCGGGGTCAGCGGCACCGTCTGGTACCTGTCCGGCGGCGTGAACGGCTCCATCGGCTACCCGAACGGCGGCGTGAACGGCGGGGTCATCTTCCCGGCCGGCGTCCTGGTCGGCAACGTGATCTACCCCACCGGAAGCGTGGCGGGCAGCCTGCTCTACGCGGCCGGTGGCGTGAACGGCGGGGTGATCTTCCCGGCGGGCGTTCTGGCCGGCGGCGTCAACTACCCGACCGGAAGCGTGGCGGGCGGCCTGGTGTACCCGACCGGCGGCGCCAGCAGCAGCGTCCTCTACCCGGCCGGAGGGCTCAGTAGCGGCATCCTGTTTCCTACCGGCGGGGTGGACAGCGGCTTCCTGTACCCGGACGGTGCCGTGAGCGGCGGCACCCTGTACCCGACCGGGGGCGTCGGCAGCAGCCTGAGCTTTCCGACGAGCGGCCTGCTGACTCAGCTGGACTGGCGCTATGCCGTCTCCGGCAGCGCGCTCGACGGTACCCGGGCCCTTACCGGCGCCCTGATAACCGTCACCAGCACCGGCGCTGACGCCACCTCGTACCAGACGCTGGTAAATTTTAACGGCAGTTACTGCCTCTACGTACCGGCCGGAACTTACAACATCGCGGGAGTTTACGGATCCAGCCCCCTTCTGGGACCGCTGACTCCGCTCACTGTCAACCAGGCACTGACTGTTCCTTTTTCATTGTAGCTTGATCACCGGCGCCGTCTGGCTGGCGCAGGCAACCCTTGGGAACTTCGCAGTGACTAAAGGCCAAGTACGAGAAAATTGCAGAATAAAAAATTCACCCGGTACAAACATTTAACCGAGTAAAGGAGGTCGGGAATCAAGGTAATTATCGAGTAGCCACAGACGTTGGAAGCAGCAACCCGGTACGGAAACTAACTAAACAAGGAGAAAGCGAATGAAGAAATCTGGCATGAGTAACCTGCACTACCTACTGTCTGCACTGTTGATTCTTGCATTGACAGGCTGCGGCGCAAGCAACCATAACCTGGCTGGAGTCCAGGCTGACGGTTCGATTGCATCGAAACTGGTTTGGAGTGATGGTAAAAGTACTAGTAAAAAAGTGGGATTAGCTACGCTTCCCCCGGGCGTCGTATTTACCACAATGAAGCTTCTGGTTACCGGCAGCGACGCCAACGGCAAGGCCATTCCTGTCGTGAGAAGCGCACCGGCTACCGTATCGAACACGGTATCCATCGGCGGCATCTACCCCGGCAAGGTGACCCTGGCAGTCAAGGCCTTCACCACGACGGCTGATGTTTACGAAGGCTATGCCGTCGGCGTCGACGTCGCCTCGGGCGTCACTACCAACCTCGACGCACTCAACAAAACCATCGTCATGCGTCTTTCGCTTGAGAAAGCGCAGGATACCGGTTGCTACCAGTGCCACGAAACGACCCTCGACAGAACCGGCCAGAGCGTGGTCGGCGAGTTCAAGCAGTCGGGTCACTACACCAACTCCGGCCCCACCGCCTCCGACAAGTACGTAGGCGTCGTCGGCACCGGCTGCGCGGGCTGCCACGGCCCCCAGCACAACGACCCGACCCCCGCAGCCAGCGGAAGATGCAACGAGTGCCACGGCGCCGTTTTACCGGCGAGCCACAAGGGTAACACTACCCTGATCCCCGCCGCCAACAACAACTGCATCGACTGCCACCAGCCGCACGACACCAAGACCTTCGTCGCCGGCCGCTGCGTGGCCTGCCACTCCGTGGGCCAGGATGCCACTGTAGCAGGCAACTATGTGAACGACAACAACGGCGTGCGTGCCATCAAGGGCGAGTTCGCCAAGTGGTCGCATCACGTGACCGGCGTGACCCTGAACGACGCTCATTGCACCGCCTGCCACCTGGAAGGCACCGTCGTTGACGGCGAAGTCGTAGTCGACACCACCAAGCACATGGTTGATGCCAAGACCCACCTGCGTAACGCCGACACCGACGCCGACTTTGCCTGGAATCCCAGCGCACCGGACCACACCGGCATGGACAACTTCTGCATGAGCTGCCACGATTCCAATGGCGCAATTTCTGCAACGAGCGTCCAGATTCAGGCCTACATCAACGCAAACGGCATCGCCGCTCCCGGCAAAACCGCTTCTGCGAAGAACCCGTTCGGCGACACCATCTCGAACCGTTACGACAAGATGCAGCGCCCCGGTGTAACTGACGCCAGCAGCCAGTTCAATACCGGCAACAACTCGCATCACGGCGTCAAGGGCAAGCGTTACTCGGGCCGTACCAGAACAGCAGGTCCGCGTGCCATTACTAATACGACTTTAGCAGCCGGCACACCGACCCCGGGCGCATTCGACAACAACTCCTCTGCAACTCTGCAGGGTATCCGCAGCACCATCTACGATGCAGGCAACTTCAACGCTCTCTACGCCCCGCTTGGAACCGATCCCACCACCACGGCTACTACCGGCCTTGGTGACGACTCCACCCTGCACTGCGGTGACTGCCACACCGTCGGCCAGTGGAAAGTTGGCGTTGCTACCAACGCAGCCGGCCAGCTGAACACGGTTGCCATCGGCGCACACGGCTCGAACAACGAGTACCTGCTGCGTAACTCCATCGGCTCCGACCAGCGCCACACGCAGAACGCTTACACCCTAGATGCTTCCAACGTCGTAACCCAGACCAACCCGAACGGGGCGTTCCTGGTATGCTACAACTGCCACGCGTACAAAGCTTACGGCAGCACCTATGTCGGCACCGGCGCTAACGCAGGAAACGTAAACGGTTCGGAAGTCTTCAACGTGCAGTCCCACGCAGGTGAGTATGATGTGCAGGGTCGTTGCAACGGCGCTGGAAACACCAATGTGTTCGGCACCATTGCGTTCGGCGGTTACACCACCGGTAAGGCCACCGACGGCACCCAGTTCTTCGCCGGCACCAGCACCGGTGCCAACTCCCGTATCTATGGCGTTCCTGGTGTGAACTCTGCGGCAGCACCTTATGCCGGCGAGCAGAACACTGGCTTCGGTAACGCCTTTGGCATCCAGTGCCTCAACTGCCATAACTCCGGTATCGGCAATGCTTACGGTGGTATCCACGGCTCCGCCAACAACACCACCGCAGCAGCACTCGCCGCTATCAACACGACGGTACCCGGCGGCGCCTATGTCGACGGTACCGGTCACACCACCAAGGTTGAGCGCTTCCTGCCCGGCCTTGGCAACGCGATGTTCGTACCGGGTACCCTTGGTGGCTACACGGGTAACATAACCAACGACACCAACTGGGAGCAGAAGTACGGCTCACAGACCGCTACCACGGTCATCAACTTCAAGACCGGGGTCGTCACCAACACGTTAGCTGCTGGCGCAGGTTGCTACACGCTCGATAAGAGCCCCTCCGCCACTGCTGCTGTTACAACCAAGCTGGACAAGGGGCCTTCCGTAACGGGTCAGGGTGGTCCTGCCACACAGATTATCGGTACGTGGGGCGGTTGCAACGATCACAACGGAGCACAGAACAGCGGTACGGCATTCCTGAAGAGGGTTGTCCGTCCGGTAACTTACTAGTAGTCAGCTGAAAAGTGGAGAGGGGAAACCCTTTCCACCATCATGAAATGAAATGTGACCGGCACTTAGGTGCCGGTTTTTTTTGGGTCAAGGATTTATAGATGCGGTCTGCTCACCTGAAAAATTTATTTTGGTCGAAAATTCAAGCGTGCATCCTAACTTATGGTGCTGGTATATCGCAGAAGAAACTCTCTCCCCTTCAAGGATCCAGGCATATATGAATCCAGCCCATTTTTTTGACTATTTCCCCTGCCGAAGACAACTATTTGACTGGCTTTGCCAGGCCAGGATAAAGGGGGGCAGGGGTGGCACGGTGCAGCGAATAGTTAAAAAATTATGGCAGTTGAGGCGTCGCACGAGGATTGAACGCCGGACTGCCAGACTGTCGGCAACTCGCTACCTTCCCTGGCAGCGTGAATGAGTGCCGAAAGTCAGGCCTGTGACAACTGTATCAGCTGCGAAGCCAGTTCCGATGCAATTTCGGCTGTAAATTTGCATACCTTGCCGCGTAATTGACAAACCTGATGCTTGCTATTCTCGCCTGCTTTACCTCTGCAAAAGGGGGAGCCAACGCTGAACCCGGGTGCTTGAGCATATGACTCACCCTGAAGGGCTTGTATGTATAAACGCTTTTGCAAAATTCGGACGTCGCTGGCTTATTGCTCTATGTTATCGATCCTGGTGCATTTCCTTCTTATTTCATCGATGAGAATGTGGGGAAGCTATGACTTTAGCGCACCTGTCAACCCGCCTCCCTCGGTCATGGTTGACCTTGCTGCCCCCGCCGTTGCAGAGGTACCCGCCGGAGTCCCGGCACCCGAACAACAGGCTGCCCGGCCGGCAGCATCGGACAACTCACTTCCGGAAGAAGAGATCGTTGATCACTCTGCCTCCGAAAGTTCTGCCCCTCCTCTCCGGATCGCCCCCGCCGCCCCGGGGGGGCCCGTCAGAGCCCCGGCCCCAGAACAACCCGCTTTTTCGAAGCCAGTAGCGACCATCCCGCGCCCGGAAATACTCCCCCCTGCTAAAAAAGTCTGGGCTAGAGCGAGATTGCGGCGCCACCCGGCCCTGCGGGAAACTCCCACCATGCTGAAAGCAGTCAGCAGTGCTCTGGCGTCAAGATATGAAAAGCTTTCCTATCTGATAAGCCTGCGCGGTCTACCCATCGGCAGTGCCGAACTTGAATCGAAGTATGAAAACGGTGTGACTGCGATAACCTTGCGAGTGCAATCAAATGCCCTGACCTCAAGCTTTTTTCACGTGGACAATGTGATCGAGACCAGGCACATAGACGGCAAGTTCATAATGGGAACCATCAAGCAGCAGGAAGGTGACTTCAGGAGCGACGAGTCTTTCAACATAAATCTCGGGCAACAGACCG
>Ga0209123_1002823_pt1 | contig 13993 bp, 7 predicted proteins | sample BarGraIncu00431A_FD_184500 | JGI IMG/M metagenome (GOLD analysis project Ga0209123, IMG submission 184500) | Arctic peat soil microbial communities from Barrow, Alaska, USA - Barrow Graham LP Incubations 004-31A (SPAdes) (version 2) | ecosystem: Environmental > Terrestrial > Soil > Wetlands >...
CTAAAAGGACAAGAGCTGAAAGCTGATTACTGCATAATGAGGGCATCAAGTGGTGGAAATGTTTTTGCATCTGTGATTGAACGTCTTGAGGCAAAAGCGTCCAGCGGAGGAAACATCGTTTATTATGGGAAACCTGCTTCAAGTGAAATTAAAAGTTCTTCAGGCGGGAACATCAATGGCCGATAATAAAATTCTGTGAGAAAGCAAAGAAAGGTTTTAGCCTAAAATCCCACCTTCTGTAAATTTAAAATAATAATCCTGAAAATAAATCAGCTAAGAGCAATTGAAGAATCATTGGATAACTAGTAGATATCAAGTAATTAATAAGTAGCTTATAAGAGAGAATACCTATTATATCATTATTTATTACTTAATATGTCTTTATTATCTTCCAATTATCTAACTAACCCATAATTGTTAAACTCCTCTTGCGATTAGAAACCTTTTAATAAGATCGTGGACCGGGTTAAGAGGAAAATGAAGATTCTTAATGTTTAATGGGAGTCTGATAAATCGGGTAATAGGTAGCGTTATATTTGAATAAGCATAATTATTAAGCAATCCACGTAATAGAACCAAAAATCAATTTAATAACTTAGGATTTGTGCCTTGTATTATCTCTGTAAAACAGGAAGGTTGTATGTGATTGATTTATTGATTTTTGAAAATTGTTATATCATAGAATTGAAAAAAGGTTGGTTTTTTAGAAAACATCAATCTCTGCGGGTTTCGGTTTGAAAAACGCATCCTCACAAAAATAGGCAGTGATCCTTGTTCTTCGTAGTTCCTATACTTTAAGGAAATAATAATGCCTGCCTCCACAAAGAAAACAGGCACTATTTATTGATGATCAATCTAAAAAAAGCATCACAATGTATGAAAATAATTTCAATGTCAATGCTGATAGCTCACCATCAGTTTTTATTTGTTTAATAAAAACTTGTAATTGTATTTCAATTTTCCTGATTCAAAGGAAATAATATACAATCCATTCTGATAATTGCTCATATCAATGAGTTTTGTTCCAGCAGGGATTTTAAGATTACTTTCCGAAACGACAGTTTTGCCTGCCGAATTAATCACTTTCATGGAAGCACCTTCCAATTCATTATTAAAGTTAATATTGACCATACCAGTTGTTGGATTTGGGTAAATGTTTACATTATCAAAATTCTCAACAGAACCTATCAATGTAGCGATTGGATTCCAATCAATTACAAGATTTGTAAAATTGGTAGTTCCTGCAGGAGTAAGATGTTGAGCAGTAGCCCCTTTGGAAAAAGTAAAAAACTGAACCGCATGGTCTGTTGTTTTATTACTACCCCATCCCATTTCGATGTAAAGATTGTAAGTACCATCTGGCACTACAGTTTCAGAAACGTTTGTACCGTTCCAAGTGCCTGTGATTGTACCATAAGAGGCGAGAGTTGCACCGGTTACCGCATCTACCAGGTTGTTATTAGTCTGGGCTTCCCATGAAGTCAAATGATCATCTTGATTTCCATATTTGGCCCGTGTTTTAATAAAGACCGATGGATTGGCTGTATTTTCGAGCCATATAGCTAAAACATGTTTTAACCCATAGGTACTACTCGGAGCCGTTGTTCCAGAACTAAAAGTCAAAGTACCAGCAGTTTGAGAATAAACTGAAGTCGATGCTAAACAGCAAAGAATGACAAAGAGTGAAAATACATTTATTCGAATCGTTTTTGTTTTCATAACGCTAATATTTATGGGATTATACATTTTGAAACAGATTAGATTGAATTAAGTTTTTATTTGTATTTTTTTTTTTGATTGTATGGTTTCTGAGTTTAAAATAGTTAAGTGTGAGAAGATAGGAAAGCGAGAAAGTTTAAAAGTGTGAAGGGGGGCCAATGAGAAAGTGAAATGGTGAGAAGGTGAAATGGTGAGAATTTTTTACTTATACCAGAGATCTTTTTAAAATGATTATTACAATCCTTGAGTCTACTCCGAAAAGTCAATAAAATAAGAAATGCCATGAAGACCTTAAGCCACAAAGATACATCCCGAGGCCTTGGTGATTATGCGATATATACACTTAGCGTCCCGATCCCGTGTTCTCGGGAGGGATCGGGAGGGATTAGTCTTTGTGCCTGTATGGCATCCCGACTACTCGGGAAGACTTATCGAAGTGGACTCAATTCGAAATTAATTCAATCATAAATCTATTTTTTTGTTAGCCTTAAATCAGTAAATAAAAAATTGGGTCAAAGGGATGCGCGTCATCTTATAGGGCCGCTGCCACTGGTTTCGCCAATAGCGCATCCAGTCATTAAGAGAGGCTGTACTGTGTTCGTATTGTAATTCGTTTTGAGAAACTCTCACAGCATGACGTAAAGGTTTAGATTTGGGTTTCATAGTTGCGCAGCTTGATACAATGAATAGCGCAAATAACAGCATAGCAATTGCGTTGTATGATTTTTTCAATTTCATAGTATAAAATATTACTGTTTGATTATTGTAGTCGCATAGTTTCATGCGTTTGTACATCACGAGTACTCAGGATTGATTGTATGAATTCCCCGACTCCGGGTTGGGGTCATCCGGCAAATCGTCATCTAAATTATGTGCAATTTGTAGTTGCGATAAAATACAAGGCAGAAAATCAGATGGATCAAGTTGTGTCGAGAGATCATCTCACTATAAGTGAGATGATGAGAAAAATGGAAAAATAAGAGGATGAGAAACCCACCATAAGATCATCATTGCTTCGTTTGAACGAAATTGCCTTATCCCATCGTCAAGTATTGACTATTAAATAATTTACTATTTATCTCGAATACTCGGGAACATATCACAGATAATCAGCCTATTGTAAGAGAGTGAATGCTGCAATATATCTTTATGATCACTTAGTAGATGTAAGAAATTATTAATAGTCACAAAGCTGAAAGGAGTCGATGAATAAATAAAATAAAAGTTATACAAGTAAAAACAAAAGGTACTGGGATGATTTGATGGATGAATTATCCCGATGACTCCATGTCTTTTTAGGTTCCCCCAAAAAGACATGAGACAAAGAAACAAGAGACAAAGTTCAGTTTTACTATATCGGATCCTCGGTTATTTTCTTTCTTTGTCACATTGTCTCTTTAATGAAATCGTCCGCTCAATAGATTTAATATTTACATATAATTGATGTATTGAATAAACACCGCATTTACTGCCTAATCAGCAGTTTATAAAAACTGTCCTTAATAACGGCAAGCCGTTTATTAATATCCAAAAAGCCGAAATGACTTGCCCTATTAGTTCTAACCAATGTGCTTGCACTTTCTTAAGCATAGAATACAGGTGTTAAACATTTTAACACATATACTTTCTATTCAATATCTTATATAGCTTTTCATTTATTGAAAGTGCCCGTCACGATGAAGGTTGTGCAGAGATATAACGGATATGTGATTATCGGAATAGGTTTGACAATGGATCTTCAAACCCTCAAAAAGAGGAAAAGAAGCTATTCACGTTATTGGAGTTTTGGAGTTATTGATGTTTTTGAGCAATTCATTTTCATCGTAAAAAACCGTTGTTGATCAATTGCGGTTTGATTCTTCAACTATTGATATTGGGACGGATTGACAAAGTAAATCCTACCGTAATCCCCAATCTATTGAAGAATTAACAGGACTCAAAGATAATTTCAAGGTTACACAAACCATCTTAGTGGACTATAAAAGAACCGGAGAAATTTCTTAAGAGCTGTTTATAAGAATTCAACCAGCTAATTGAAATAGGTTTATTTATCGTCTACACATTCAAAGATATAAAAAATAATTGTAGTAACCATCCTATAAATAGAAATATTCATAATTTAGATACTTTCTAAATTAGCCACATTGAAATTGGAATATATTTCTAATTTCATAGCTGGACTAGAATGATAAAATCACTTTACGGTTACAGATAAATTGCATTTCAATATTGATAAGTATCTTTAATAATGTTCCTACAGATCTAGTAATTACAAGGAAATTCAATCATATCCAGGGAAAAGCATGTGCTTAAATTTAAAGCTTGTCCTCAACAATTTTCATTTAAGGGAAAAATCATAGGTTGAGTAATGAATTATACAACCCAAATTCAAAACAAATAGGAGTCAATTAATTTTATAATTACGAGCATAAAAATCTAAGCGAAAGCTGTAAAATTTACAGAATATTTATTGCATTTTTTTGCAAATATAATTTAGTCTGTCATTCGTTATGCCAACCATCCAACTTCCTGGCCGTCAGCAATACCAATGTAATTAAGCAATTAAAAATAGATTGGTTTTATATATTTCCGTTTCGTAAAATTTAAATCATATCCAACAACAAATTCATAAGTTCCCAACTGGTATTTACGGATATCCTGAACCATTGCATAATCGGCTGCATACCCAATTCTCATTCCATTGCTAAGGAGATACTGACCTGAGAAACAAAGTTCACCGTTACTACGCAGACTAAGACCAAGCTGAAGGTTATTGGACAAATAAATGAAGGCAGACGTATCAAAACAAATCGGTTTGCCTTGAATGCCAATAATCAGTATATTTGGTCGCAGACTTATACTTTGAGCCAATTTAAATAGAATTCCTCCGGATAAATAAGCCGTTTGAAATTCTCTGGTTGAAGAATAGACATTGCTATTGGCATTGAATGTATTGTTAACAATTTGAGGGATGGACAAACTTATGAAATAATTTTCGTTGTAGAAAACAGTTCCCAGACCCATTGTTGACATCACAAACATTCGAACATCAGAGGTAAACTCCAAATCAGGAATACGATCCGGATACAATTGATAATCAGTCATGTTGTTGTCAAATTTTACAATTCCTGCCCTTAACCCAAAACGCAGATAATGATTCATATCAATGCGAACCTGATAGGAATAATCGAATGTTAAGAAAAGCTGTTTTTCCTTACCGATATTCATATTGCGGATATTGAGCCCCCATCCGCTAGTCTGATATTTGATGGGTGTGTGAAACGAAAATTGCTGCGATAATGGACTTTTTACAATCCCTACCCAGTTGGTGCGGGTTGAAACCATGAGGCCTGACTGATCCCACATGCCCACAAAAGCAGGATTGATGGTATACATGTTTGTTGCATACTGCAACGACCATGGATACTCCTGCCCTTTTGCCTTCTGTTCGAAAACAGAGTAAAGAACAAATATTAAAAATACCTTAATAATTAATTTAGCAATCATTTATTTATTCTATAAAATCATCCATAGAATCCTGAACTAAGGAGATGATGGTCCTTAAAGTCATTGAGGACACGGTCGTTAGAGAACGTGATGGAAGCATAGGACTTTGACATTTAGAATTAAGGAGTTTAAGGTAAGTAAGGGCCTGGTCATCAGAAACCCTTCAACCTTTTTACTTTTTAACCATTTAACCACCTAACCATTTAACCATTTAACCATTCAACCCTTCAACCCTTCAACCATCCAACCTTTTAACCCTTTAACCTTTTAACCCTTTAACCATTTAACCATTCACCCATTTCATTTTAATAAGACACGAATACAAAACTCTTTTTCACTTCACCATTTCCAAGGTTCAGAACGTAATAATAAGTTCCGGGAGCTACCCTTTCATTTCTGGATTTCACGGGTCCCCTATCCGGCTTACCGCACCACCAGGCACTTTCATTCGCTCCCCAGAATTCAAGGTTACCGTAGTGTGCCTTTTCAAAAAGCTTATTGCCTAACTGATCAAAAATATAGATTCTGGCATCGGGGTAATTGTTGAAACAATAAATCTGGAAGTAGTCGTGCACCCCGTCACCATTGGGGGAAAACGCTTCGGGGATCATTAAATCACATTCATGGTCATGGTACAAAGATTCAATCCTGATGGATAGAGTTGCATTGTTACACTTATTATTATCGGTAACCACCACGCTGTATGTTCCAACGGCAAGGTCGGTTTGATCTTCAGTACTAGTTCCATTGCTCCAATTAAAAGAATAAGATCCGGCGCCGGTTCCTCCTGAAACAGTTAAATCTATACTTCCCGAAAGATTAACTTTGTCGATATCAAGGTGACTTTCTGCAATGATTATCGGATCAGTTGCTGCAGGTTGAGCATTGATCGTTTTATTCGTCGGCGCAGAAATACATCCTGAGGCAGTAAGGATACTAACATCATAATTACCTGGCGACAACTGGACAAATAGACCTGATGAATTACGCATAGTTCCAACTATTGGGCGGGTTCCAGTAAGCGTATAGGTAATACCAACTCCAGGCTTTGGGGTGGTTACTGTAATTGTTCCACTGGCAAAAATACAATCAGGCTGAGCGGTTACACTGGCAACAGGGGCAGTTGGGATCAAAGGCTGGGTATCGATAAGTACTCTCAAATTTGCAGAAACACATCCTGCCGCATTGGTGACCGTATAATTAGTTATTGAATTTGCAGCCAGTCCCGTTATGGTATAAGTGAAAGTGTTCCCGCTTATGTTTCCCGGATTGATTAACCAGTTACCTGCCGGCAATCCTCGTAGCTCAACACTTCCTGACGCTGTTGAGCAAGTCGGCTGAGTGATAGTACCCAAGGATATCCCGGGCAATTCATTCACCTCAACCACAGCTGACTGAACGTCACCGCTACAAGTGGATTGATGTTCCTGAACCTCCAAATTAAAGACCCCTTTGCCTGACCAGGTAATATCTATTTGATTGGTTGTAGAATTCTGCATTACCCCATTAATTTTCCATGTGTAAGTAGAACCTGCAAGTCCATTTACCCAGTAGTGACGATCAGTCCCGGAACACACTTTTTCAGGCACTGGAATCTGAGCCTGTGCCTGAGTGGAACTGGAAAACAAAATAGCCAGAATCAAAATAGTTTGTGACTGTTTGATCATTTATTCTTTCAAAAAAGTCAGAAGTCAGAAGTCGGAAGAGGGAAGCTTGAAGACGGGAGTCGGGAGAAGGGCAAGATGCTACTTGTTTAGTATGCCATTTTCGAATAGATTATCACTTACATTGTACATCTTGCAATGGAGTAAGCTATTTTTCAGGGACAATGCTTCGCTTTCAGCAGGTCTTCTCTGAAAGAACGCTGAAGTTTCAATTCGACATTAATCACAAAAAAATGCACAGATAAATATACTGCCAGTGGGAATGCGACTTAAAATCGCATTCCCCTATTGTAGCAATATATACTTTAATCGCCTGAGCTCGAATTTGCGTTTCACCTTGACAGCATAAACCCAGCTGTCCAACTGCTTTGTAGACAGCAGGCGACAGGATAATATTAATGTGATTCATTCGGCAACTCATTTTATAATAGGAAAGACTAGTTGTGATAGATAACTGAAGTCGTTGGTAATAGATTGATTGTGATAGTTGCTGTACCAGTTTGAACTTGAGAACAGGAAGTTCCACTTGCATCCTGAAGGCTTGTCAATGCATAAATAAATGTCCCGACTGATAATGTTGGTGCAGATACATTTACACTATTGCCTGAAGTTGTTAATACGGTCTGGGTCGCTCCCCCGTTCAGAGTATAGGTGAAGGTATAAGGAGAAGTTCCGCCTGTACCCGTAAATGTGATGTCAGGTATAGTTCCATTTTGGCATACTTCCAGGGTTCCTGCGATTGTAGCTGTTGGCAATGGATTTACTATAATCGTGGCGCTTCCGCTCTGCGCCTGCGAACAGGAAGATAAACTCGCATCCTGAACGCTTGTTAAAGCATAAATAAATGTTCCGGCTGCCGTTATTGGTACAGAAACAGTGACACTATTTCCTGAAGTAGTCATCACAGTCAGAGGTGATCCTCCATTCAGAATATAGGTGAAGGTATAAGGAGCAGTTCCGCCTGCACCCGTAAATGTGATGTCAGGTATAGTTCCGTTTTGACATACTTCCAGAGTTCCTGCGATTGTAGCTGTTGGCAATGGATTTACTGTGATCGTTGCAATTCCTGTCTGTGCCTGTGAACAGGAAGATCCACTTGCATCCTGAACACCGGTCAGGGTATAAATAAATGTTCCGGCAACTGTTGTAGGTGCATATAGAGTTACAGTATTCCCAGAAGTAGTTACCACAGTCAAAGGTGATTCTCCATTCAAAGTATAGGTGAAGGTATAAGGAGCTATTCCACCTGCACTGGTAAATGTGATTTCCGGAGCAATTTCATTTTGACAGACTGCAAGTGTTCCTTGGATTGTTGCTGTTGGCAATGCATTAACTGAGATTGAAATTGGAACCGGTTCACTAAAGCAACCCAGAGAATTCCGTTCAATCACTTGTAGGGTACACGCTCCTTCAGTTGTCCAGGTAACCTGAATTAGATTACTATTACCAATTATTGTCCCTCCTCCTGAGCCACCTGCAATACTCCATGCATAGGTTGAACCTACACTATCTACAACTCCATAATCTTCAGTTGAGCCAATACAAACCGTTTGATTTCCCGTTTGATCCAATGATCCAACTTGTGCCATTGCACCCATCGTACTGAACACTGTTACAAATAACAGGGACAGCCATTTTAACTTATTTGATTTCATGTGTCTATAATTTGTTTTTTAATTGTCACATGGAACTCGCCAATAAACATTCCTTTGTGTCCCGATGCATCGGGATGGCTCGTTTCATCACATTTTATTTTATAGCATAATTATTTATTTCTTTTATCCCATTAATAGAATCTGCAAGTGCAGGCATTGGCAGCAGTTGCACAATATCCTGCCCGCCAACATGGCCCTCTGAGAGTTCTAAATGGGATATCCAATGAAGCAATTGCATGAGCATATTGGTTAATTGGTTATTTGGCTTCATTTGATTTTTGTTGATAGGGTGATTATTGTATTTTTCATTCCCGTTTATTGAAACTGCACAAGATAATTTAGGCATCAATTTCCAAATGTAATTCTCACCTCTGTGACTTGCTGAGAGTTCCAACTGCGTTAACCATTGCAGTAATTGTATGAGCATATTCGTTAACGGATAAGTAGTTTTCGGGACACTTTGATTGTTTTTCATAAATAGTATCATCTTAGTTATGGTGTATCAATGATGGCGCTGGTAAAGGATTGATAGTTACTACATGATTGGTAGATTTAGGCCCGTTGCAATCCGCTGCTGTAGCTATAATGGTTGTTGTACCGCTCCATGTTTCTGCATAAGTTACCTCACCGGTTGCCACTACAATACTGTTTCCGGCAAAGGCACCGGTGGATGGATCAAGGTTATAGCTTATGTTTGTTGAGTTAGTGGCTGTGGCTGCATAAATTACAGTTCCGGAATCTTGGCAACGATTTGATGTTGCTCCAAGACCAAATACAGGTGTTCCAACTGTCGGAGTAACTGTTATGTTTTGCGCAGTACTGACAGGTCCATTGCAACCGTTTGCGATGGCTGTAATTGTTGCTATTCCTTTAAAGTTAGTATCCCAATCCATTACTCCTGCATTTAAATCCATTACTCCTGCACTTGGTGGTGATAAAGTGTATGTGATACCGGTATTATTGGCTGCTGTTGCTTTATAAGTTACATTTGGTCCGTTCTGGCATACCGTTGTAGCTCCTAAAGTGAAGACCGGAGTTGCTACATTAGGGTTCACTTCAATTGTAATTACAGCAGAAGCTTTGATTCCATTTCCATCGGTTACCGTTACTATATAAGGAGTGGTGACGGTTGGGTTCGCGACAGGGTTAGAAATCGTGGTTGAACTTAACCCTGATGCAGGCGTCCATAAATAGCTGATAGGTAGGTCCCCTGAGGCTACGGAGGTAAGAGTAATTGACGAACCGGGACAAATGGAATATGGTGGAAGAGTAGTTATCTTAACTGTTGGTGCAGCCACGTTGATACCGCTAATATCCACATTTTCCATCAGCCCTGTTGCTGTAATGGTAAAGGAAGAATTTGGGTTTAATATCTTCCAAACATTTGTATATACACCTGTATTAATATAGTTATAATCGCCTACAATGTCCGCAGAAGCATATTTGCCCGTGAAATTGTATACCGGATTGGTAATTCCAGTAGTCCTGACAGTCCAGTATCTCTTCAGGTAATTGTTGGTATTTAAATTGTGAGGATGCTTGTAGCGTATCATGCAGACCGCGACTGTTGCTCCCGGAGTGAAAGTTCCGCTTGTAAAGTTTAAAGTAATAGGTAAGTAGGGGGTCGATCCACTTCCATCCCCAAGGGGGAAAAGATAACTGCCACCGGTATTAATCGTCTTCCGGAATTCCCCGGTTCCGAATGGTGTAACAATCATTCCGGCGTTGGCACCGAAAGTTCCGGTTATTGCCGGAACGCCAATATCCAGGTTGTAATTGTTCATCAACAACCGACCATTAAGGATCAGTTGATTGTTCACTGTTAGGTGATCTGTCAGCGAAACCCTTGCGTGAGCGTTATAAATCATCAGGTTGTGAATGGGGATGTCGCTGTTGACTAAAAAAGTACGGGTAGCCGATGTGACTGACGTACCCATTTGGAAGGTTCCCCCCGCAATGCTCTTTATTCCTGTTCCTGCCTCAATTTCCAGGTCGTTGAAAGGGGTGCCGGCTGTATTGGGAAAGGCAAAGGTGACCAATGGATCACCACTTATGGTAAGGTTGGCAGACGGTGAAATATGGAAAGCAGCAAGGGAACTATTGGCATGACCAATCGTGGCAAGGTTCATGATTCCACCAGTAAGGATGCAATCCCCATCGTCGATCCGAAACCGTCCGGAAATGTTCATTGTACCGCCGCTCATCTCAAAACTTCCGGTACTGGTGGTGAGGGATTCATTTCCTGAACCCGTTCCGATGTTATAGATTCCATCCCTTACGATTACTTCTCCTGCGTTGGTAAGTGTACCGTACATCCCCACGATGGTCGCATTGGGATTGTCCAACCGGAAACCACCAGACACAGGTATGGTGTAATTGCCGGTTGTTGCATAAAAAAGAGGATTAGAAAAGGCATTTTCACCCATCAAGCTTAAAGTTCCGCTTTGGAGGGTAAGGAATCCAACGGCATTACCAGAGAGTACCTGAAATGTTCCACCGGGGGTGAACGAAAGGACATTGGATCCTTTATTCAATACCAACCCGTTGCTTGCCCTTAAATTGGTCAAGGTGGCAGCCGATAGATCAAATAATCCGTTGGAACCCCCTGAGAAGGTGATACCTGCGCCAGCAGTATTTGTGCTGAAATTGATGGTTCCATTATTTACAATACCTCGATCAACGAACAGCTGATGTGAGGTAACAGTCCCAGTTAAGGCGCTTCTGAAAATTCCTCCCAAATTGATCCTGACGATGTCACTCACCATCAGAGTGCGGGCAGTCGTTGCTTCGTATTGCAAAATACCTGAGCTACCTTCACCAACCAAAAGTGAGGAAATTGGATTTAAAGGGGAAACATTGATGGTAACGGTTTGCCCATCTTGAATGGTTACAAGTCCAGTCCCGGCATTCTCTCCCGGATAGGTAGTTGCAGTAACCCATCCTCCATTGAATGTTTGCCAATCAGTCGCCGACGACCAATTCATGTCCGCTGCATTCGACCGGTAATCTCCTATCGTTTGTGCAAATGCGCTTGATAATCCAAAACCAAGCATTAAAACAATCATTACTGTCTGACGCAGGGTTATCATTCTTCCGGTTCCAGTGACAGATTTACGTGAACAGGGTTCAAGGTTGACTATACTCCGCCTGCCCCCTGCTTCGGGCATCAAGATCCAAGCTCCTTGCCCATTATCCCTTCTCTTTTCTCCGTTTGCCCTTCTCCCATCCAGACATATCAACCCCTCTCCCCGAACACTTTTGTTCTCAGCAACAACGGTAAACGGGCAGTTCCCGATATTCATGAATCAGATGACATTATTTTAGGGATGCATAAGGAGAATGGATTAGCAAAGTGGTTCATCCCACTAATACGTACCCGGCATTGTGTAGATCCAATATTTTGAGGTTGAAATATTCTATATCGGGCTTTTTATTCAAATCCAATTTGAAGCGTTTGCAACGTTTGCAACGTTTGCAAATCTGCAAATCTGCAAGTTTAGTTTGATTTTCGGTTCAATGAGTTTGTTTCTTTTGAGAAGGAAGAAAATGGAATAAGAGTAAGAATGCAAACTTGCAAACGTTGCAAATGCTTCAAATGCTTCAAACGTTGCAAAGAGTTCAGCAAAAGGGAGGCAGGTCGGTTGGGGCAATTTTTCTATTGCTTTTTGGATTTTACTCTCTTGATGATAGCGCAAACCTGTTGCTGACAATATTTGATGATAAAGTTACTACTCCATTTATTTCAGGTACGCATTTCTATGAAGAACCAGCAAAGTAAATCCTGCCGTGGTCCTTTTCCCGTGATAATTTTAAAATGGGAAACGCTCATAATAAAAAGCAAAATTGGTAACCCTGACCCAAAGTACACAGGGTCAGTTTTCTGATTCTTAATCCCGAGTACTATGGATCAGTGTTTTATTTACTTTTGCAAGTTTGCAAGTTTGCAAACTTGCAAACTTGCAAACACAAACTTCCAGGATTTGGACATAATTAGTGTTCAGCAGGCAGAATCTACTCTATTGATAAAGTAAAAAAGAAGCTGACCTATGGCCATAGAGCACGTAATGGATATACTTGGAAAATTAAGCGGCAATTCATAACCAGGGAGTCCGATTCTAACTTAAGACATTACCCGTCATAAGATCCTTGATACGACACTGTCATCATCCAATCTTATACGGATCTAAATTTATTATACAGAAATATCGAAGGAATGAATAAACAAAGTAAATCCTACCGTGATCCCCAGCTGAGTGGATTAACGGTCAATAAAGACCAATTTTCATGACCCTTTAAGTCATCTCATAAAACAATAAAAGCATCGGAGAAATTCCTGGCAGGATGTATTTAATGGATTGCAGGTAATTTGAATTGCTTTTTATTCTTAACTACTCTAACAAAATTATAAAAAATATTTGTTGTAAACCACAATAAATCTGAGTAATTAGCAAAATACTCAAAGTATTTTTAAAAACAAATATTGAACATATTTTAATCAACAAAAACATCAGTCTCGGTATGTGAACCTTCTTGGGGGGTTTAAGTGAAATAGGACATTGATAAATTGGGAACATATAGCGGGTTTGAATTAAAAGGTTTGAATTTTTAATAAAAAAGATGCGCTTTCCCAAACATCGTTGACAAAGGGAAGGCATTTTTTCAATGGCTAAAATGCTGAGATGACAGTATGTCAGAACCCTGAGCTGGTGACCCCGAGTCCTCGGGGGTCACCTGCTCAGGCCAATTCCTACACCTCCTCTACCTCCTCTATCCTCTATGATATTTTCGTATAATGGTTGTAAACAGGTTATCGCAGTTTGAGTTTAAACTGGCTGATGTACTTTTCGGCAGACTTGATGGGAATTCCCAATTCCTCAGCAATTTTTAAATAACCTTTCCGGTCGAAAGTCTGGGGCAGCTTTTCTTAGAATGCAAGTTTAATTCCTTTCGGTTCATTGCCAGATACTAAACGGTTGGTTTCCTATTCCGGACCAGCTAATCAATCGATTATCGTTTTTACTTTCTGAACATGAAACTGTTGTTCTTAAAAGTAATCATACTGATAACAGATTCAATAACCTTCTTCCAGTGACTGAAATTTTATACATTTGGGTAGGATCTGTTTTTACTTCCGGATTTAACATTCCGATCCAACCATATTCAATTAATGAGTCAAGGTATTTTTTTCTATTTTTTGTTTGATTAGTTAAGCCAATACCCTCCAGGATTCCTTTACTTTTCGTGTAATTTTGCACGAAATTCAGAATGTCGATTACTTTTTCATGCACAGCAATATTAATTATTGAACAAGCCTGATCACGAGTTTCTTCACTTACTTCGTTACTTACTTGGTTACTTACTTGGTTAACACATGACATAATACTACCTATATCATTAAATACAAGTATATTAACTTGGTTACTTACTTGGTTACTTACTTCATTACTT
>Ga0209123_1002824_pt1 | contig 13986 bp, 9 predicted proteins | sample BarGraIncu00431A_FD_184500 | JGI IMG/M metagenome (GOLD analysis project Ga0209123, IMG submission 184500) | Arctic peat soil microbial communities from Barrow, Alaska, USA - Barrow Graham LP Incubations 004-31A (SPAdes) (version 2) | ecosystem: Environmental > Terrestrial > Soil > Wetlands >...
TCGGAATCCAATAGCAAGTAACTTTTAATGTTTTGACCGTTCTCACCGGTACTTAAATAGTTTTTATTAACCACCGTCACAGACATCGTGGACTTGATCGAATCACCTTTATCCAGAAGTGCATCGATATCAATTTTCACTGCCTCGCGAGGCTTGAATTCTTTCTGGTTGACTTGCAGACTGAGTAAATCGTCTTTGTCATCATCAACAAAAATGAGGCGTTCGGCAATCGGATTCAAAGTTGTATCGAGCAAAGTGATCTTTGAAATTCCCTTTGGAAAAAGGTTTTTACTCACCTTAATGCCGATTGAATTATCAACCATTGCAATTTCTTTATTGAACAGAACAGTTCCTTTGTGTGAGGCTACAAAATAAAATTTTGGGTAATGGTCCAGCTTCATATTGGCTGAAATATCAAATAGTAAAGACTCATCCTTCATTTTATAATTCAGGCAAAGACCTTTCCCATTGGCTATTGGAAGTGGAATTTTCAATTCAGGATGCTGATCAATGGTTGCATAGTAATTTACACCCTCTTCAGGCATCATCATCAGTTTACCCATTCCAAGGTACGAGGTGGCAAACGAGGTAATGGTATCTCCACTTTCCTTCATAATTTTACCCTTGAGAAATATACCCTTGCCATTGCCATCAATGGCTTTAAAAGCGATTGTATTGACCGCATTGAGCACCATATTTCCCCCTTCAGGCAAAAATGTAACATCAATTGTTGTATTGACGGGTTGATTCTTCTTTATAGGACCCAATGTACTGAATGATTTGCTGATCCATATTTTCTTGTGAAAAAGGGCTTCTTCCCCAAAGGTTTCCAGGTATTTGGTCTTTGCCCTGATGGTGTACATTCCATTAGCCAGACCCAGGGTTTTAATTTCACCACTGGCCTGACCACCGGCTGAAAGCAGCATCAGATCTTTTACTACTTTCCCATCTTCTGAAAGAAGTTGAACAAATACATTCCTGAAATTGGTATTGAGCTGGTGACTTATCCCATTCACCTGGTAAACTTTCAACTGGATGAAATCGCCGGGAGAATACAATTCCCTGTCGATATGAACATATAGCTTTTCGAAAAGAAGCGGTTTCTTGGCATCAATCCAACTCTGAATGTTCTGCGCCTGAATTTGGCTGTAGAAGGAAATCAGGAAAAGGAATGCGATGGTTAGGTTTTTCATTGGTTCGAGTTAATAATAATGAAAACAGCAGGCGTTCAATTTATTCATTTTAAAACAAACTGAGGCCTGGTATTGTTATCTTTGATCAAAAATTGTTGCTTTGGTTTAATCCATTGCAAAAATAAAAAGTTGCTTCAAAATAATCTATTTTTAATTTGGTTAAATTACTTTGTATCAACCTTAAAACTTGTTGTACCATAACAGATCTTCCCCTCTTTGGTAATTCCTTCCATATATACCACATAGTCAGTCAGTTCATCGGAGGTAAAGAAATTGAGGCTTGCCTTTCCATCTATAAAACTGACATCGGGATTCCAATACAAAGTAGGCCTGAAATCAGGTTGGGTTGAATTGATATTCTCAAGGGTATATTTGGGTGAATAGAAAATGGCAGGCCTGTCAAAGCCACGTAACTTGGGGATGATCCTTCCTTTTATATCGGGATCGTCAAATGGCTGAACAAGATAAGTGGGTTTCCTATAAATGGAAATTATCGCATTTCCATTAGTAGGAGGAACATATACGTCGATCGTTTCAATATCTTTCATATGGATGGTCTTGAATTCTTTTAAATCATAATCAATTCCATCAACCATAAATGAAATCTTATGGAATCCATACATGACAGAATCTTCGTCTATATCCCTTATTGCTGCCAAATTGTAAGCTAAAAAATCAATTGAATTTGTAAACCGGTAATCGTCCCTGGTGACCGTATATGTTCTATCAGCCCATGAATAAGCGCCTAAACTACGGTTAAAAGAAAATGTCTTTTTCTCTATGATATCAACACCATTGAGTAAAATTGCCCCTTTTTCAGGATTGAATTCCAATTCCTTCATTTGCCGCAACAAATTAATGTTGTTATAATCCGCACTCAAATCCATGTCAAAACAAGTATTGTTTAAAAGTGCCGGTGAAACCACCGAATCCTTTTTAGGTAAAGGATCAAGAATAATTTCAGCATTATGGTTTCCTTGTTTGGTCAATGCGTTGATCATCACCTTTAAGGTATCTATAAAGTAGGCCTGTTTGATAAGAAACCGTCCGTTAACATCGGTTGTAGCTTTACCGATTTTGGCATACCTGAACACATAATTCATTGAAACTTCAGTATCAGGAGAAGGTGAGTTCCACAAGAGTTTTTTTACATAGCCTGAAATATTAATGCCGGCATCGTTCCAATCTGCAAGAGAAGGAGTAGACGTTTTCTCTACATCATCCCACAAATAGGTTCTCCATCCATGCACCAGCATCAATAGATCTAGTTTTTCGGATGAGGTGTGAAACTGATCATTCACAAAATAAGAAGCCGGCGACTCAATAGCTCCTTTCAGATCAGAATCCAACAGTAAGTAACTTTTTATGTTTTGACTGTTCTCCCCGGTACTTAAATAGTTTTTATTGACCACCGTCACAGACAGAGTGGACTGGATTGAATCTCCAGGCTCAAGAAGTGCATCGACATCAATTTTCACCTCCTCGCGAGGCTTGAATTCTTTCCGGTTGACTTGCAGACTGAGCAAATCATCCTTCTCATCTTCTACAAAGATGAGGCGTTCGGCGATTGGATTCAAAGCTGTATCGAGCAAAGTGATTTTTGAAATTCCGATTGGGAAAAGACTTTTACTCACCAGGATTGCCTGGGAATAATCAATCATCTCAACTTTTTTATGGAACAGTATAGTCCCTTTGTGAGAAGCGACAAAGTAAAATTCAGGGTAATTGTCTAACAACCTATTGGCTGAAATATCAAACAGTAACGACTCATCGTCCATTTTATAATTCAGACAAACACCTTTTCCCTTGGCTGGTGGAAGTGGAATTTTCAATTCAGGATGCTGATCAATGGTTGCAAAGTAATTTACACCGTCTTCAGGCATCATCATCAGTTTACCCATTCCAAGGTATGTTGTAACAAATGAAGTAATGGAATCCCCACTTTCATTTATGATTTTACCTCTTATAAATAGTCCCTTGCCTTTTTCGTCAATGGCTTTAAAGGCGATGGTATTCACTGCATTGAGTACCATATTTCCGCCTTCAGGCAAAAAGGAAACATCAATGGTTGAATTGGTAGCTTCAATTTTCTGTATCGGACCCAATGCATTGAATGATTTGCTGATCCATATTTTCTTATGGAATAAGGCTTCTTCTCCAAAGGTTTCAAGGTATTTGGTCTTTGCCCTGACGGTGTACATCCCATTTGCAAGACCCAGGGTTTGAATTTCACCACTGGCCTGACCACCAATTGAAAGCAGCATCAAATCTTTTACCACTTTCCCTTCTTCAGAAATTAGTTGAACAAATATATTCCTGAAATTGGTATTGAGCTTATTGTTTGTCCCATTCACCTGGTAAACTTTCAGCCAGATGAAGTCACCCGGAGCATACAATTCCCTGTCGATATGAACATATAACTTTTCGAAAAGAAGCGGCTTTTTGGCATCAATCCAACCCTGTATATCCTGAGCCTGAAGTTGGCTGTAGAAGGAAATAAGGAAGAGGAGGACGGTAGTTAGGTTTTTCATAAACGATCAAATTAGGGCTAGTCAATAGGCTGAATCTCTTTAATATTTAATTTATTTAACACTCAAATATTATGCCATAAATGTATTAAATCTTATTACAAACTCCCCTTTTGATAATTACTTTACTTTTTATCAACCTTAAAAGAAGTTGTACCATAACAAATCTTCCCTTCTTTGGTGATTCCTTCCATATATACCACATAGTCAGTGAGTTCATCGGAGGTGAAGAAATTGAGGCTTGCCTTTCCGTTTACAAAACTTACATCGGGATTCCAATACAAAGTAGGCCTGAAATCAGGTTGGGTTGAATTGATATTCTCAAGGGTATATTTGGGTGAATAGTAAACGGCAGGCCTGTCATAGCCATTTAACTTGGGGATGATCCTGCCTTTTATGTTGGGATCGGAATATTGCTGATCCAGATATTGGGGCTTACGGTAAATGCCTACAAATAAACTATCAGTCATCAAGTCAGCATAGGTTTCTATTGATTTAATATCCTTCAGATGTACCCTTTTGAAATCTTGTAACTCTGAATCCAAACCATCAATCAGAAAACATATTTTTTTAAATCCTAAAGTAGCAGAATCCCCATAATCAACTATCGATGCCAATCTGTCCTTTAGATAATCAAGACTATTTGCAAATCGATAATCCTCCTTTTTCAAAGTGAAGGATTTATCTGCCCATCCATATTCGCCAAAACTACGGTTATATGAAAATGTCTTTTTCTCAATAATATCCACACCTTCAAGAGAAATTGCTCCTTTTTCAGGATTGAATTCCAGTTCCTTCATTTGCCGTAATAAATTATCGTTGTTATATTTCGGATTCAAATCCATGTCAAAACAGGTATTCCTTAAGAGTGCGGGTGAAACCAATGAATCCTTTTTGGGAATTGGATCAAGAATAATTTCGGCATTGGGCTTTCCTTGTTTGGTGCGTGCATTGATCATCACTTCCAATGTATCAACAAGATAGGTGTGTTTGAAATGAAACCGTCCGTCTTTATCTGTAGTGGTTTTCCTGATCCGAAAATTTCTATAGACATAATTTATCGAAACTTCAGCTTCAGCAACAGGTGCTTTCCACAAGAGTTTTTTCACATAGCCTGAAATGTTGATGCCCGCATCATCCCAATTCACAAGAGAAGGAGTGGATGTTTTCTCTATATCATCCCACAAATAAGATCTCCATCCATTTATCAGCATCAATAGATCCAGTTTTTCGGATGAAAAATGAAACTGATCATTCACAAAATAAGCAGCCGGCGACTCAATGGCTCCTTTCAAATCGGAGTCCAGAAGTAAGTAACTTTTTATGTTTTGACTGTTCTCCCCTATACTTAAATAGTTTTTATTTACCACCGTCACAGACAGAGTGGATTTAATCGAATCACCTTTATCCAGAAGTGCATCAATATCTATTTTAACCTCCTCACGGGGCTTGAATACTTTCCGGTTGACTTGCAGACTGAGTAAATCACCCTTCTCATCTTCAACAAAGATAAGGCGTTCGGCGATCGGATTCAAAGCTGTATCGAGCAAAGTGATTTTTGAAATTCCTATTGGGAAAAGACTTTTACTCACCAGGATTGCCTGGGAATAATCAATCATTTCAACTTTTTTATGAAACAGAATATTTCCTTTATGAGAAGCGACAAAGTAAAATTCAGGATAATTGTCCAGCTGCATGTTGGCTGAAATATCAAATAGTATGGACTCATCGTCCATTTTATAATTCAGACAAACACCTTTTTCATTGGCTATTGGAAGTGGAATTTTCAATTCAGGATGCTGATCAATGGTTGCATAGTAATTTACACCGTCTTCAGGCGTCATCATCAGTTTACCCATTCCAAGGTATGTAGTAACAAATGAAGTAATGGAATCCCTGTTTTCATTTATAATTTTACCCCTTACGAATACACCTTTCCCTTTTTCATCAATGGCTTTAAAGGCTATTGAATTCACTGCATTGAGTACCATATTTCCCCCTTCAGGCAAAAAGGAAACATCAATTGTTGAATTGACGGATTGAATCTTCTGCACTGTTCCTAAAGTATTGAATGATTTGCTGATCCATATTTTCTTATGGAATAAGGCTTCTTCTCCAAAGGTTTCAAGGTATTTGGTTTTTGCCCTAATGGTGTACATCCCATTTGCAAGACCCAGGGTTTGAATTTCACCACTTGCCTGACCACCAATTGAAAGCAGCATCAGATCTTTCACTACCTTACCCTCTTCTGAAATAAGTTGAACAAATACATTCCTGAAATTGGTATTGAGCTTATTGGTTATCCCGTTCATCTGGTAAACTTTCAACCAGATGATGTCACCCGGAGCATACAATTCCCTGTCGATATGAACATATAACTTTTCGAAAAGAAGCGGCTTTTTGGCATCAATCCAACCCTGAATATCCTGGGCCTGAAGTTGGCTGTAGATGGAAATCAGGAAGAGGAGGAGGGTAGTCAGGTTTTTCATACACGATAAAATTGGTGTTAGTCAATAGGCTGAATCTCTGTAATATTTAATTTATTTAACACTCAAATATTATGCCATAAATGTAATATTTAAATAATTAACGCCCCTGTAAAGGAGCGTTAATTGTAAAATTTAGATGATTGCTGGATCTTTTATATCCACCCCTATCTTGCCAGGCTTTTAATATTTCTCCCATTTAACCACTTTGGAAGGGTAATAACTCACATTCATGGCTTGCATTCTTTCTCCGAAATGGGCCAACCGTACTTTGTATTCTTTCCAGTTGCGCATAGAGGCGGGAGTCCATCCTATTTCAGCATAACCCAGCAATCGAGGGAAAATCAGGTATCCGGCTTCCTGAAAATTGGAAACTGTTTCCGACCATAGAGGCGCTTCAATACCGATAATATTTTCCTGTTTAATTTCAGGAACCAATGTCGCCGGGTCCCAGTTGTAAGCCTTGTCCACTTCGATGTATGCAGCCCAATGCAAGCCATAGGTGCTAAGTGAGTCATACTGCATATCGATATAGGCTTTGGTAGCGGGCGACATCAAAACCTTAGCGCCTTGTTGTACCCCCTTGATTGCATTTTCGGCTTTGGCCCAATATTGCACAACGGTATTTGATTTGAGGGTAGTCAATGCGATCTCGTCCCAACCCAGTACTTTTTTACCATGTGAAATTACAATATCCTGAACCCGGTTGACAAAAGGAATATAATCTTCAATGGCAGTTGAATGTGATTCGTCGCCGCCGATATGAATATAAGGGCCGGGGGTAATAGCAGCCAGTTCGCGAATTACATCATCCACAAATTGATAAGTGACTTCTTTATGTGTGGCCAGTGAGCTGAAACCAACTTCGACACCAGTGTATAATTCAGTAGCCTTACCACTGAGATTTAATTCGGGATACGAAGCCAGGGCCGCGTTGGTATGGCCTGGCATGTCAATTTCAGGAATGATGGTAATATATCTTTGCTGAGCATATTTCACGATGTCAGAATATTGTTCCTGAGTATAAAATCCACCTACTCCACCGCCCACTTCAGTTTTACCGCCAAACTCAGTCAGTCTGGGCCACGATTTGATTTCAATTCTCCATCCCTGATCATCTGAGAGATGCAAATGCAACACATTCATTTTATAATAGGCCAGTTGATCAATGTAACTTTTCACTTCCTCCACTTCGAAGAAATGTCGAGCCACATCGAGCATGGCGCCACGATAACCATACACAGGGTAATCGCGGATGGTACCAGTCGCTATCTTCCAGGGGCCTTTCTGAGCGCTTGTAGACTCTACCCTGGCAGGTAATAGCTGACGAATGGTTTGCACTCCATGGAACAATCCTGCAGCCTTATTAGCGGTCAGTTTAATCATCTCATTGGTGATGGTCAGTTGATACCCTTCATCGCCCAGTATGGAATCGTTTTCAGAAAGAGCGATCAGAATATTTCCCGATACAGGGTTTTGGTCCGTTGGTTTCACATCAAGGCCCAATCCGGTTGAAGGGTTCAGGCGATCAGCCAGGAATTGCGCCACCTGGTTAACTTCGTACGATCCACCCTGAACATAAATATCAGTCTGATCAGTGAACCCAAACGAATCGCCTGTTGAAACAGTCGATACCGGCTTTGGAATGATGTTTTCTTTTGAAAGACTGCTGGGTCCGCAAGCCATCTGGCTGAAAATGGCTGTTAAAGCCATCAATGCCCAACCTGTTTTTAGGTTCTTCATTTGTGTCATGATTTAATTGGGTTTAAAGTATAGTTTAAATTAAATATGTTTCATCTTTTTATATTTTTAAACACATAGACACATAGCAAACATAGTTAAAAACAACTATGTTTGCTATCTGTCTATGTGTTTATTTGTTTAATGTTCATTTTTTATTTGTTTATAATTTGATTTTTAAATGCCCCCAATGCATTCCAAGCTTGTTGTGTAAAAGATATATAGCTATGGCTTGTTTCATTCTACGAGCTTTAAGATACGTGTTTTTTTACCTATTCTTAAATTGATAATGACCAAGGCAAAACAGGAACTTACGATTACAAAAGCCCCTGACATCTCAATGGTGGTGAACTGTTCATGAAATATCAACCACCCTGAAAACAAGTTGAACACCGGAACCATTGACTGAAGCAGGGAACCAGTGGCCACATTTACATAACGGTAACCTTCGGTCATAAATAACTGCCCAATGGTAGCTATAATTCCCACAAGAACCAAAAGTAGCAACTCTGTCAGATTTCCCTTGGCCTGAGTAGTGCCGGAGGGTATCAGGAACATCCAGAACCCTACAATACATTGCGAAAAGAAAATAACGTATGAATTATCGTTGTCGTGCAATTTTTTCACAAACACTACAGCCAGTCCGGTTGTGATAGACCCAGCGATAGCAATCAGTTCATAAATTCCTATTCCGCCCAACCCACCTTTGCCACCCAATGAAAGTAATATCAGTCCGGCAAACGAAATAAAGATGACAATGAACTTAATGGGTTCCACTTTCTCTTTCAGAATCAACATACTGAACAGGGTAGCAAAAATAGGATAGGAATAAATGTAGACAGAACCCTTGCCTACTCCCAGTTTGATGATCGCCAGATAGAACAGATAAACAGCAATTCCACCCACCAGCCCACGCCAGAATAGATTCTTCTTGTCGTTGAATTTCAGATTAACAATTCCGAAAAGGGATAAAATACCCATGATGCCAACCCCTATCGCAAAGCGAAAAAAGGTAGTCTGATAACTTGACACATTGGGAATTGCTTTAACCAAAACAGCCATCAGAGCAAAAAAAACAACTGACCCCAATGTTAAAAGGATCCCTTTCGAATTATCCGTCATGCAGGTGATTGAGAATTAGTCCGCCAAAACTAATGATATTATCCTTAACATTACTGAAAAGAACCCCCGCACTTGGCGAGGGTTCTGATTATCTATTCTTCGGTAATGACAATCTTCTCAATTAAATCGCCCTGGCGAATGGCATCAATCACTTCAAGCCCTTCGTAGACCTTTCCAAAACAGGTATGCTTGCGGTCCAGATGCGAAGTATTGGTTCTGCTGTGGCAAATGAAAAACTGTGAGCCACCGGTATCTTTACCCGCATGTGCCATCGACAAGACACCCCTTTCGTGGTATTGGTTTCCACCACTGGTTTCGCATTTAATTTTATAACCCGGACCACCGGCGCCTGTTCCATCAGGACAACCACCCTGAATCACAAAATCAGGAAGCACACGGTGAAATGTAAGTCCATCATAGAATCCATCTTTGGACAACTTTTTAAAGTTCGCAACAGTATTAGGTGCATCCTGATCGTAGAAGTTTAATTTCATCACTCCCTTGCTGGTATAAATCTCTGCTTTGCTCATTGTTCTATTTTTAAAATGTGGCTACAAAAATACAAATAATCCTTACTTTGAACAACAATACTTATTCTCCATGCTGTTTGAGGTTCAAAAAAGTGGCAATACTTACCGGGATTACAGCGTTATATCAATTCATTGCGTTGTATTTCAATAGTTTATACTTATCAATCCTCAAGATTGTAAGATTGCAAGTTTGCAAGTTTGCAAATATGCAAACTTGCAAACTTGCAATCTTGAGGAAAAGGTTAACTCGTTTTGTGTGACGCACTGAACGGGTGATTGATGCTTTCAGAATAGTCACGTGGTCCGATTCCGACACTTACATTAAAATGTCAAAATGCTAAAATGCAAATATGTCAATACCTACATTGTGGCATTTTGGCGCTAGTGTCGCTGGTGTTGTGTCAACCAAGCAGTGATGCAAGATCGGGTATAAAGCCATTCACCCACAAAATGTTTTGTCTCTATCTCTTTTATTTTGCTGATAAAACAAAGATAATAAAATTTAATATTAGCACAAAGCAGAAACCCTTTCGACTTTGCTTAACACAAGTAAAACAAAACCAGGCATTATATATTTATTTTCAAATCTTTTATTCTTTATGTCCAACAAGGTTATTGGCCGTAATTTTACCATTTTGGTAAAGTACAGGATCGAATAACTGATTGTTTTTTTCAAGATAAGAATCTATATCAGCCACATATTGCCCAAATTCATAAACTTTATCATTTTCAACCCTAAACTCATATGACTTGCCTGTGGTAAAATCATGATATTCCCACTGACTAATTATCTTTACAAACATATTAGTCCAGGGGATATTGTATTTGTAAATTACAAGAAAAGGCTTCGGCATATAGTTGTCATAATACCCAAAAGTATTACTTGGCACATCATAGCATTCTTTTTGTACCCTCAATTTAGTCAGAAGCAGCAATCCATCGGCCTTATAGTCTTTTTTTAATTCCATCAAAACTGCTGTATCCGGTCGTTTGTTAAAAGAGATTTGATCAATTATTATCAGTTCAGGAGTTAGTTTAACATTCAAACTTAATCCCTCCAGGCAGTTCTCAAGATCGTTGGAATCAACTGGTAGGTTATAATCACCTGCCAGCACAATGCGCTTTGAATCTGAATTGTTTTGCAAACCAATTGGAGGATAGCCCTTTATGGGGCCACTTAAATAGTGGTTCGTTTTACAGGAAAACGCAATAACTGAAACAATTAAAAATAAAATTGCTCTCATGTAATAAACATATCAAAATACGTACCAATTTTATAACATCAAAATCCAAAAAGCCAACAAATTAAACCCAGCTTATTAATCCAATGTGTTAGCAGACTATAAACTTAAAATGAACTAGCTCTAAACATGTACTTTTCATTTCATTCCTTGATTATTTTTTGAGTCCATTTCTTATTGTCTGTACAAATAGTCACAACATAGGCCCCAGGTTTTAAACCCTTTATGTCCACATAATTTAGGTCTTGAATCTCCAACTTCTGTGTTTTCCCATTGAGATCAGTAATCTCTATCCTCTTTGCCTGAATGCCATTGATATAAAGGACATCTGAGCATGGATTTGGATAGATTGATACCTTTTCTGGTTTGAGTGATTGAGCAGATAAGAAATATGAAAAATAATCGTCACCTTTCAGTTTTACTTCCTGAATTATATCTAAGATCCATGAATCGCACTCAGTGTCAAAATCAATTACATATCCAATTTCTGTTTTTCGTAATATGACTAAATGCTTTTCCTTGGATTTAATTCTGAAATAACCGTCGTCATTGTAGTCGCTATACATTTTAAAAGTCACATAAAAAATAGAATCCCCTTTTGAGTCAAATCCTGTGAATTCTTTTTTCCATCTCAGTTTTGAATAATTAGACATAAAATCGGGGGTGTAAATAGAGTCCATTGTTCTATCTATCAACTGTTCCCCCTTTATGATAGAGTCAATTGACAGATTATATTTCTCTCTTAATATATCATAACGAAGATGGTAGCCATCCTCCACCAGGGTGTCATGTTTGCTGATCGTATTTGTGTCAGTATGTGTAACATTACAAATCAATACCAGATCAGCATCAAGATACCAACGTGCTATATCAAAACTTGTTATAATCCTTGCAGCTTGTCCGTAATTGCAAAATACAAACAGTAGGATGAATATGCTTATTAACTTTTTCATCATTCTAAATATATACAGGTCGACTAATACGAAATTTATCAGACATAACGCTATTCGTTAAAAATCATTTATCTTTGCAATACGAATAATCTGTTTTCGAAATAATTAACGTTATTTTGGTAGGACAGAGCATTGATCTGAAACACATTTAACAAAAGCATATGAGTGCCATTTTCTAATGTGTAATGTGTGTTCGTTGGATAAGTCTCCCATTTATCAAGAATTATTACAGTGTCCTTGTTAGGTTGAAGATGAGCGAAATAGGTATGGATTGGTCCTGCACTGTATCCTCCCCCTGTATTGTTAATATCAAGATTATAGGCTATAGCAAAACTTGAAATATTAACTGTCCCGTCATTCCTAACTCTTATCTTTGGTTCAACACTGCCATTGGTATTAATTGCCGGAGCGACCAAGGGATACATAATCTCTTCTATTTTCATAGATGTAATATCCTTTTCTTTTTTACATGAAGTGCCTATCAATGCAAATACTAATAATAATAAAATAGTTTTCATTTTCCTTTTAGTTAAAATTGTTTATTATACGTCTGCCTCCTTATGATTATTGCAATAACGATTTGTAATTAAACCTATTGCGATTATTAACCGATCAAATTCTTGCAATATACTGAATTTCAAATTACTAATTACCTGTCAACAAAGCAACCAACCCCAACATGCCGGTAGTTTGCTATTAAAAGGTCGTTATTTAATTTTTAATGTCCATTCTTTTCCTCACTAATATTAAATGAAATTATCTTAATCAGAAATATCAAAACCTGCATTTTCAAAATCATTTAAAGTCATGTAACCTTCCATCCCATCAATCGTTAAATGAACCCATGATTCAGAACCTTCTGTCATATCCAATAATTTAACTTCTGTATTTATTTTGAAATTAACATATTTATACTCTGCCATCGTATTTGGCTGATCATATAGAATCTTGGATGCCCTAAAATTTTCAATATCCTTTTCATTTATTACAATGACATTGGAGTTATTATAAAATACGGGTGGTTTTCCAAAATTATCCTGTTTATAATACTTGTCATACCACTGACCAACAGTATAAATTGGATAATAAGTTAACGTTTGAACCTGATCTAATATAAATATATCGGGTACTTCAATATATAATCGATTATTCGGCTGGTAAAATGAAACATTCCTCTTTGACGGAACTTCTGTTCCATGATTATCCATCCATTTAAATTTGAAATGAGAGACCTGTTCTGCACTTCCGTTCATATCTAAATCAATAATTCCGGTAAAAGGAACAAAATAACCCAATTCATTAAATCCAAATATCTGAAATTTTCTACATCCTCTACCATAGCATATGCCTAAATCATAGACAAAAATCAAAGCTTGGCCAATACCTTCCAAATCAATGCTATTAATATCGCTCAAAAAATTATCAGCAGTTGAAAGATTTCTTATATAATAAACCCCATTTTCTTTATTTTCAACTCTAATTGAAACATCCGCTTCACCATCTCTAGACAAACCTGGCATTTGCTTACCAAGATATTTAACTTTATCTACCTTGACAATAACCTCATTTGAATCATGTGTTGTAATTAAAAATTGGCCAATTGTTTTTGTTGTTATTATTGATTTGACAGAATCAATCTGTGAATAGGCTGTTAATAATTTTAAAGTAAATACTGCTAATATTAATAATCGTTTCATAATTCAAATTTCAATCAATGAGTTTTTTTTATTATGCCTACTAATGTTTCTTTATTTCTTTCTATTCAATCAATCGTTCTTTTCCGAAATTTCTATTCCCTTTTCATTCCCGATATTCAAAATAGCTTGTTTGATTTTTTGAATGTTAGGATCTGATAGATACTCCAAATTCAATTTAATCCTTTCTTGAGTTTTTAATTCAATATATACTTCATTAAAATTCATTGAAACTGATTTCACGGTATCCCACTTAATATTGGTGTCACTTTGAATCCCCCATTGTTTATACTGAATAGTTTCATTTGAGATCATTATAAAACTCCTTTTCCATTTAAAGATCTGGGGATTTACTCGTATTATCGTTGTTAATCCTGAAATTAAAACACAGGACATTGCTATAATCTGAATAAAACCTACTTTATTAAACAGAATTATTAATAATCCGCCAATACATAACACACAACCAATGAAGGTAAAAAATCGTTGTCTTACTTTC
>Ga0209123_1002825_pt1 | contig 13986 bp, 11 predicted proteins | sample BarGraIncu00431A_FD_184500 | JGI IMG/M metagenome (GOLD analysis project Ga0209123, IMG submission 184500) | Arctic peat soil microbial communities from Barrow, Alaska, USA - Barrow Graham LP Incubations 004-31A (SPAdes) (version 2) | ecosystem: Environmental > Terrestrial > Soil > Wetlands >...
CTAGGCGCGACACTCTTTCATTCAAGCGGCCCCTCGGCCCTTGCCGGGGGCTGCAAAGGTTTAACCGCCGCCTTTGCTCATCATAGCTAATGACATTTTGCGTTTTTAGGCAGACTATATTTTCATGACCGCTCTGAATCTTCTCACCCCGCAGGGCCTCGGCGAGCTTGCCCGCTTTGTGACGCCCCGGATCTTATTCGCCTTCGATCTGGACGGAACCCTTGCGCCCATCGCCGTGCACGCCAGCGAGGTGAGGCTGGAGCCGGCGCTGCGCGCCGCCCTGAAGCGGCTTGACGAACTTGCCCCGGTTTGCGTCCTCACCGGACGGTCGCGTGAGGCCGCTCTTTCCATCCTTGCCATGGACCTGCGTCTGGTCATCGGGAACCACGGCTGCGAATGGCCGCCGGAGATCCGGCCGCGGAACCGGAACTTCATGGAAACGAGCCTGGCCTGGAGCGATCGACTAAGGTGCGCGCTGTCTGACGAGCCGGGAGTCGAGATCGAAGACAAGGGCGAGACGCTGGCCGTGCATTACCGCAGGGCCAAGGAGCCGGCCGCCGCCCTCGCGCGGGTCGGGGAGGCCATCAAGGGTCTCCTGCCTGCTCCGCGTGTCATCGGCGGGAAGTTCGTCCTGAATCTGCTGCCGGGGGAAGCCGAAGCCAAGGGGGAAGCCCTGGTTGAGGCTGTGGCACGGGTGGGTGCGGAGCGCGCCGTATATTTCGGAGATGATCTGACCGACGAGGATGTCTTCAAGCTGGAAGGCGTGGACCTTTTGGGCGTGCATGTCGGAAGGGAAGACTGGACCGCCGCGTCGTATTATCTGGACGATCAGTCCGGGGTCGCGGGAGTTCTCTGGTCGATGGTGGAGATGCTTGAAGGGCAGATCCCTCCCTTGGCAAAAGAATGAGATTTATTGGGAACGCGCAACTTGAGTCCCCGCTCGCGACCAGCCATCGCGCCCTCGCGCCGGGGACCAGAGTATTCAACCGGTCTGCGATCTACAGGGCAGGGCGCAAGGCTTTTTCGGCGGCCTCGAGACGCAGCTTCTCCACCCGCAGGCGCTGGTTCTCGGCTCTGCCGATGAGAACCTCGTAGTTAGGCCCTTGCAGTTCGCTGGTTTCGCGCGCTGCCGCGGATAACGCGAGCCACATGGCTCCTCTCCCCACCAGCCCCAACTCCAGCGCCTCCAGGGTCAACAGCAGGTGCAGCGGCCCAGCTTTCTGCTCGCTCAGCGGCAGCATAAGCCGGGAAATCTTTTCACCGAGCCATGCCGTCGCCTTTTCTACTTCGTTCTCGCTTACCTTTAGTCGGGCCATGAGTTCCTCGAGCATGCGCCTGTCCGCAGCACTGTCAGCCCGCAACCCGGTCAGAACCCGCGCCATTGGCGTTCCCTTCTCGGCCGCCTCGAGATGCTCCAAGGCATTCAGCCCCGCCACCGAGTTGGCCAGGTGATGGTTTAAATATGAGCGAATGTTTCTGTCTGGCATGCCTCTCACTCCTTCACTTAGCAATGCAGCACTGCAACCCCTCAAGTGTCGCCTGCCAAGAGTATAGCCTGCCCTACGCGAGAGTAAATACAGATAAGGAACGTGTCTTTCCCTGTCCCGTCCCTTTCCCAGAAATTCCTGATACAGAGGTCATTGGGAGCGCTCTTCTGCCTCCTCTTTGATACTGAGTATTTCCTGTTGGATCGCTGCAGACATCCTTTTCACGATGAGTCCCTCCGCCTCGTCGTTTCTAGGCACCCAGTTGGCGACCATGGTGAGTTGGACCGGAGCGACCGGGCTTTGCCTGGAGAGCGGGACCAGCCGGTGCGTGACGGTGCCGGAGAAGAGGGGGTGCTCGAGTAGCAGGTAGCGGATCTCTCTTTTGCCTTTATCGATGGTAACCCGCTCTTTGATGAAAAGCCCGCGACCGCTTACCTCCCGAACCAGCATATCCCCCTGCCGTTCGACAATTCTTACTTCCTCGATGCCCGGAAGATACTCATTGGGGTGCTCGACCCGCTTGAGCAAAAGTTCCCAGAGCGTTTCCACCGGGGCCAGCACGTTCGCGCTGAATGAAATCTGCCGCATCTCTCAAAACCTCCATGTGCCCCGAGCTTTCCTGAACTATACGCTGTTTCCTTAAGTGCCACCCTTTTTATTAGCGTTGCTGGGGTGAGTGTCCGGCAGGAGGAAAGGTGAGGGGGAAGGGGGCGGGCAGCAAGGTCCGGATCCACTGCACTACCCCCGCTTGCCAACTGGCAGTTCTATGATAGCCTGTCTCAAACACAAATTGATTCAAAGGTATCCTTCCCGTTCCAGCCCGCGCTTCGCTCGCTTTCCCACACCCAACATAAGGAGAGTTCGCATGAAAACGGTCCGAGAGATACTGAAGGGCAAAAATGTCGACGTCATTTCCATCAGCCCGGACGCCACCGTGTTCGCTGCCATCACGCTGATGTCAGAAAAGAACGTCGGGGCATTGCCGGTCATGGAGGGACAAAAACTGGTGGGGATTCTTTCCGAGCGCGATTATGCACGGAAGGTGATCCTGGAGGGAAAATCCTCCAGGGAGACCAAGGTAAAGGAAATAATGACCCACAAGGTCCTTTGCATTCCGCCGACCGCCAGCAACGAAGAGTGCATGGCGCTCATGACCCAGAAGTTTCTGCGGCACCTGCCGGTCATCGAAAACGACCGGATGATCGGGATGATATCGATCGGCGACGTGGTCAAGGCGATCATTACGGAGCAGCATTTCACAATCACCAACCTGCAGCAATACATCATGCAGGGTTGACAAAGTGGGCACCCTTTGCGGGGTGCCCACCGCAGATTCGCTCGCCCGCACTCTCTATTACCTCTGCATGCCAGAAAGTCCCCTCTGCTGTATTCCTTAACACCCTCCCCAAGTTGAAAAGATCCTGGACCAGGTCTACAGCCTGTCCCCCTACGGGCCTCGTGCGGAAAATCAGTCAAGCCGGCAGGCGGGAAGACCAGATGCACCAACCTCATCCGCGGAACGCAGTATCTTTACAATTCTTGGTTTGACCTCCCCAATGTTAAAGAGTATGTTCGGCTGGATTCAATACTGGTGAGATAGTGGGTAAACGCTAATGCTTGGGTGGCAGTCAGTGCTGCATTCCAAACGCCAAAAGGCACTACAGGAGAAGATACGATGAGAATGACCTATACGTTACTATTTGCTGCCTTACTGTCTCTCACCGGTTGTGGTTCATCAAATTCTTCCAGTAAAACGCTCACCAGCGGGTCGACGTACGAAGGTAATGCTCCGACCGCGGTTTCAACCATTGCGGGGACCGTGGGGGTTGCCGGATCAACCGATGCTATCGGAACCAGTGCGCTCTTTGGTCAGCCTAACGGTATCATTGCGTCACCGGATGGCAACACGCTCTACGTGGCGGACTATGGCAACAACACCATCCGCCAGATGGTCCTCTCCACCGGCGCAGTCACCACCATAGCCGGCAGTGCGGGCGTTAGCGGAACGACTGACGGAACCGGTTCTGCGGCGCGTTTTAATGGACCCCATCTCCTCACCACCGATGGTACCAACCTTTTTGTGCCTGATTACAACAATAATTCCATCCGTCAGATCGTCATCGCAACCGGGGCGGTCACGACCTTAGCGGGAAGTACGGCCGGCGCGGCAGGAGCGGTCGATGCCACGGGGACCGCCGCGAGATTCAACGGCCCGGCGGGGATTACCATCACCCCGGACGGGAGCACGCTTTATGTGACTGATTACAGCAATGGCGTTATCCGCAAAGTCGTCGTTGCAACCGGGGCTGTGACTACGCTGGTGACGAGTGCACCTTTCAGTAATCCTGCCGGAATCATCTGCGATGCGTCCGGGACAAATCTCTACATTACTGACCTTACGGCCAACACGATCAACAAGCTGGTCATAGCCACAGGAACTGTATCCACGCTGGCCGGCAGCACGGCGAACTATGGTTCAGCCGATGGCATCGGCAGCCTGGCAAGCTTCTACACTCCCAACGGCATCACGCTACTCGGCAGTAACCTTTATGTGACCGATACCTCCGACGACATCATTCGCAAGGTGTCAATTGCCACAGGTGCCGTTACGACAGTGGCAGGTGGCGTAGGAGTGGTCGGGGCAGGCAACGGAATCGGGATAGTCGCCGGATTTTTCGGCCCCATAGGCATAACCACCGACGGAACAAACCTTTTTGTGGCGGATTCAGGCAATAAAACTATTCGGGAAGTAAAATGACAAGCTTCTGCTGATAATTTTGGACAGATAGCTTTGTCGAGACTGCAACAGTCCTGTCGAGTATTGTGGGACGCGGGGGACGTACTTGAGTTGGTTTAGTTCCCGTAAGTGACTAGTTGGCTCTTAGGGCGTCCCCTTGTCCCCACTGCCGTTATAGTTAAGAGCGTCACACGCCGTCCTGTGGCCGGCCTAATATCAGAGTGTAAGTACACTCTCATACTGCAGCTTGATTTCAAGCACTTACGATTAACTTACTTGAGAGGTCACCGGCAAGGATACCCGCAAGGGGTATCCCTACAAGTGCGTTTTTTGCCGGCACCCCTTGCGGGTGCCCACTTCCGGCGATGTGCCAGTCCTTAACTTAACGGCAGTGCCCCTTGCCCAGTGCCCAGTGAACCGGGGGACAGGCCTTGCCTGTTGTTGGGCCGATATCTACCTTGCAAACGAGCCTGCGACTTCCTTTCCTCGGCAACCCTCAAAATCTTGCGGAATCCACAAGTAACTGCGGCTCAACGGACCATCCGGCATATCCCTGGTGACTAGCTGCGGACGGCCACGGCATCGGACTTGCTACGGTGAAACGAATCGTCGGGCGTCATGGCGGGCGGGACTGGGCCGAGAGCACCCCGGGCGACGGCGCGACCTTCTTTTACACCCTGGGCGAATACGCTCCACATTTCAATTGCACCCCGCGCGCGCCGTGCAGTTTCCGGTCTCACCCCCTCCCGCTCAGTCACCCTGAGGAATCGCGGAATACCTGACAGTAAGCCCGCCACTTTTCATCGGAACTGTCCCCCAAAAAGCCGATTCTCCGTTTCGCGACCTCTCAATTGCGCTTCTCTGCCGCCGCGTCCCAACCTGCCTTTTGGGCCCTCCATGCTCCGCCCGCCTGTTAGCTAAACGCCTGTTTGCTGGTACACTTTGACCAAGGCATCAGCTTGCGCCTGCCATGGTTTCCGAGTCCCGTGGCGTCCCCCAACCCTGGATTTACAGTCGCCGGTCGGAGAAGTTACGATGACGCTACCACAGGACATAAAACTGGAGGAAGGAGGGAGGCACCGAACCATTGTGCTTTCCTTCGGCGCTTGTGTCATGTTTTTCCTGATCCTGTGCCAGCTCTGGTATCTGCAGATCGTCGACACGGAGGACCTGCAGGAGCGCTCCGAGAACAATCGGCTGCGTTTTATTCCGATCCCCGCACCCAGGGGTGACATCCTGGACCGCAACGGCAAGGTGCTGGCCTCCAATGCCCCGTCCTTCAGCGTCGCGGTGGCTCCCCAGGACATCAAGAACCAGAAGCAACTGGTTGCCAAGCTGGCGCGCTACCTTAACGTCGACCGCGCGGTCATCCAGGATAGATGGGACAGGGGGCGCAAAAATGTGCAGTATAATCCGCTGGTGGTCGCCTCCAATATCAGCCGGGACCAGATGGAGTTCCTGGAGGAAAACAGCCTCGGCCTCGACGGGGTGAATATCGAGATGAACACGGTCCGGGCCTACCCGAACGGCCAGCTCGCTTCACACCTGCTCGGCTACCTGGGGGAAATCTCGGAGGGTGAATTCGGCTCCGAGGCCTATAAAGGGTACAACCTCGGCGATTACCTCGGCAAGAGCGGGATCGAGAAGAGTTGGGAGAGTTTCCTGCACGGCGCGGACGGCGGCCGCCATATCGAGGTCGATGCGCACGGACGTTTCCTGCGCATCGCCGACGAGAGCAGAGCCAGCATCGGGAACACGGTGGAGCTCACCATTGACTTGGAGCTGCAAAAGGTGGCGGAGCAGGCTTTGGGCGGCAGGGCCGGGGCCGCGGTCGCCCTGGACGTGAACAGCGGCGAGGTGCTCGCCTTCGCGAGCACCCCGGATTTCGACCCGACGCTCTTCACCGGCCACATTGCGCCGGCAAAGTGGAAAGAGTACCTGGAGGACCCGAGGCACCCGCTGGAAAATAAGGCCCTGCGCGGGATGTATCCCCCCGGCTCGACCTTCAAGATCATCACCGCCCTGGCCGGCCTCGAGGAAGGGCTCATCGACGCGCATACCTCGATCCACTGCCCGGGCTACTACCGGTTCGGCAACACGACCTTCAGGTGCTGGAGGAAGAAGGGGCACGGCCAGGTCGAACTGAAGAAGGCGATCAGGGAGTCGTGCGACGTCTACTTTTACCATCTGGCCGAACGGCTGGGGGTGAACCGGATCGCCGCCTATGCCAAGCGAAGCGGACTCGGTGCGCAGCTCGGGGTCGGCCCCGACGACGAGAAGGGTGGCTTGATTCCGACCGAGGCCTGGAAGCTGAAGCGTTTCGGCCAAAAATGGTTCCGGGGTGAGACCCTGTCGGTCGGAATCGGGCAGGGGTACGTGCTCACCACCCCGATGCAGCTCGCATCGATGATCGCCACGGTTGCCAATGGGGGGGTACTGTACCGGCCCCACCTGGTGAAGCGGATCTGCGACTCCAACGGGAAGGTGCTGAAGGAGTTCCCCTCCCAGGTGATCAGGAGAACCGGGATCCGGCCGGAGAGCTATCGTTTGGTCCGGGAGGGGCTCTTCGCGGTGGTGAACGAGCCGCAGGGGACCGGCGGCATGGCCCGTCTCTCCGAGGTGGCGGTGGCCGGGAAGACCGGCTCCTCGCAGGTGGTGAAGCTGCGGCAGGATAAAGGGGAGGTGCCCTACCAGTTCCGGGACCACGCACTGTTTGTCGCCTTCGCCCCTTACGAAAAGCCGGAGATTGCCGTAGCGGTGTTGGTCGAGCATGGCGTGCATGGTGGCAGTGCCGCCGCACCGATCGCGGGGCAAATGCTCAGGACCTATTTCGAAGGCAAAGGGGTGATCAGGAAACCGGAACCAAAGCCGGCGGGGGCGGGCGCTGCCGGCGGGGGAACCCGCCCCGGTGGCCTTGCGCCGGGTAATGATGGACCGCAGGGACCTGATTGATTCCCCCTACGCGAGCTGCACCACAACGCTTCCTGCAGAAGCCCGGCAACTTTTGTTATCCTTCGCAACAGCACCCCTCGATTTGAACGACAATTGTTCCTCCGGTTCCCTTGAACTTGCGGGGCAGGCCTCACTGAAGAAAATATGAAGGGTATCTTGCAGTCGGATTCCGGTATTACCGGGAGGTCCGGCTAGCCCGGCTGGATAAAGCGCAAGGTTGCCGTGGTGCCTTGGGCCGGCTGGCTTTTGACCTCGACGACACCGCCGTGCAGCTCCATGATCGACTTGACGATAGCCAAGCCCAGGCCTGAACCGTGACTCTCAGTCCTTCTGAGGGAAGTGCCCCGGTAAAAGCGCTCGAAGATGTGCGGCAAATGTTCCGGCGCGATCCCGCACCCCGTGTCGCTCACGGCAACTTCCAGCGACTGCTCCTGGCCCTGCCGGACGGAGACCGCGATCTGTCCGGCAGCTTCCGTGTGGTTCACCGCATTGGCCAGGAGGTTACTGACGGCCCGGCGAAACAGAACCGGGTCGGCGCGCAGCGCGGCCTCCCCGCTGCAGGAGATCTGTATCCCCTTGTCGCTCGCCATGGCTGAATAAAATTCGGCAATGTCCTCTATTTCCCGGCGCACATCGATCAGGGTCAGGTTGATGCCGGTCTGCGCATTATCGGTCCGCGCCAGGAAAAGCAGGCTGTCAATGATGCGCGCCAGCCGCGCATATTCCTCCATGTTGGAGCCGATGACCTTTTGATATTCCTCCGGCGTCCTCGCCCGGGAAAGGGCGATGTCCGCTTCGACCATCAGGTTATTGATCGGCGTACGCAGCTCATGGGCCAGGTTGGCCGAATAGTGCGACAGCCCCTTGATCGAGGTCTCGAGACGGTCGAGCATGCTGTCGAAGGCGACCGCCAGCGCGAAGAGTTCCCGGGGCCACTGCTTGGGGTCGATTCTCTCATTGAGGCGGTTCGCGGTGATGCGTTGAGCGGTTTGGGTGATCAGCGAGAGTGGGCGCAGCCCTCTTTGGGAAACGACGGCGCCGGCAACCGCGGAAATCAGTACGCCAAGCGCGAGCATTTTGATCAGTTTGCTGCGGTATTCCGAGATGAAGATGTCGACGTCGCTGACGTCCAGCGCCATCTGCAATACCTTCCCCCTCCCGCCAAAGCCGCGTATCTCGGTATATAACGACTTCAAAATGTAGAGGTTGCCGTTTCCCGCCCGGAACTCGAAGCGGTTTCCGTGCACCCGGTAGTCCTCTTTTGGGGTGGGAAATGCCGCGGGGGGGATGACGGACTCCATCTGCGGACTCTCGATGATGATGTCGCCCTTGGCGTCCAGGACCCTCAGGTAATGCTTGATGTATTTGCGCTCGGCATGTTCCAGCACGGTCTCGCGGTAAAATTCCTTTTCGGTGTCCTTGCCGCGCAGCATGTCCCTGATGACGTCGATCTCGTCGCTTATGGAATGGTCGCTGTTGAGTTCCAGGTTCTTGACCATCTCCCGGTAGAGGACGGCATTGGTCGAGCTGAGGATGAGGAACGCCGACAGGGTGTAAAAGGCCATCAGCCGCAGCGCAATTGGCAGACGTCCGAACCGGCTGGAACCCGGCATCTCGCCCCTTGGGCCGCTAGCGCGCTTCAAGGACATACCCGACACCCCGGACCGCGTGAATCAGCTTTTCCTCGAAGGGGCCGTCGACCTTGGCGCGCAGATTCCTCATGTGGACGTCGATGACTTTGGTGTCGCTGTCAAAGTCCATGTTCCAGATGTGTTCCGCGATGCGCCTGCGGGAGAATACTTCTCCGCAGTGGCTGGCGAGCAGGGAGAGCAGGGCCAATTCTTTCGGAGTGAGGTCGAGACACCTCCCTCCCCTGGTTGCCCGGTGCGCGAAGAAATTGACCTCGAGGTCGGTCACCTGGACCGTGTCGGGGCGCAGGTCCTGGCCGCGACGCAGAACGGTCTGAATGCGGGCCACCAGTTCGGAGAAGGCGAACGGTTTGACCAGGTAATCATCCGCTCCCAGCTGCAATCCTCTGACCCGGTCCAAGACCTCGTCCCTGGCGGTGAGAAAGATGACGGGAGTCATTCTGCCGCTGTCGCGGAGCCTTTTGACAACCTCGAAGCCGTCGATACCCGGAAGCATCACGTCAAGGAGGATCAGGGCATAATCATTGCGCCCCGCAAGCGCCAGTCCTTCCAAGCCGTTTGAGGCAATGTCCGAGACAATGCTCAACTCAGCCAGTCCTTTTCCCAGGTGTAGCGCCGTCTTCTCTTCGTCTTCAACTATCAGTATGCGCAAATCTTCACCTCTAATCTGTGGAAATCGTTCAGAAGGGAAACCAAAGTTTTCTTGCTCGTGAGGAGCAGGGGGAGGGGGGACCGGGGAACTTTAGCACAAACTGCTCACCAAATATAGATTGAAAGGGAGGAGGGCAAGCAGTCCGTAGGGACCAACGGTACCTTCCAGGTGGCAGGCGGCGCACTGCTCGTGCTAAATTGCCACGCCGGGAGCGTTGACGCTGATGGCCATTCCGCCACCATATCATTTGAGGATAACGTGATATCTAGTCACCAGATCATAGTAAGCATTTTGCATCGGGGAATTGCGCTCGATCTTATTCCAAGACGTACCGAACCGGTCTTTGCCAAGATCTTTGTCAGTACAGAGTAATTCATTGGCTTTGTTATAGTATCTCCTACCGACACCTCTGGATTTGCCACCTTCAATTTGATAATCTACTTGACACTGAACAACTCCGCCTTTTTTATCTATGCTTGTCGCACACGCCGGATGCTTGGAGAGCGTGGCTGTAATATTCACGGCATAGTCCTTTTTATAGATGTATTTATCAGTCCAGCTGACCATCTTGCCTTGGACCTTTATGCTATCCGCGTCATAAAAACTAGATTCAATACCATTACCGTTAAAGCCGTTATGATCCCATTTCTCGGCATAACAATCGAATGCCCCGATCAGCAGAGCAGCCCCAATGACTCCTGAGATGATAACATTATGTTTCATTTTAAAGTCTCCCCGTTGTAAGAATAGATCGGTAAGAACTGGTAATGCAAGCTAAACTGTCCATAGAACCGACTAGGCAGGTTCAATGAATATTCAGGTTGTGGCCCCCAACTAATCTCCGTTTGCCTCATTGTATTTTGCTCTTCTCTCTTCTCTCCGGCGGGCACTACTTTCCGAAAAATTCTTTAACCTTTCAACCTCTTTGGCGTTATTTTTTACTTCCTGCTCCAGCGCCATTTGTTCCTTTTCCTTGACAATTTTGGCAGCTATCACTTCATCAGCATCGCCTTCATAAATAACGGTAAATTGTGAGTTGGTTTCATTGATTGTACCGTGTCCTGCATAAGCCATATGGGGTAATGTTGAAACCAGTAATACAACAAGTGATATTCTGTTCATAAGATAACCTCTTGTTAATGTACCGATTAAAGAGTGGAGAGGGGTTTCCCCCTCTCCACGATAACAATATCAATAACAGTGTTTAGTAGGTAACAGGGCGGATAGAAGTGTTGCCACTTCTGGGTGCACGTACCGATGTTCCCGGTGCTTGGGCATGGTCAGCACAACCACCCCAGTTGCCGGTCAGAAGTTTTCCACCCGCAGTCAGGCCATCGGAGGCCGGAACCAGACTGCTGGTTATGCCAGTACCTTCCGCATCGGAGGCCGGGGTCCCGTCTGAGATGGTATAGCAGCCGGCAGGCCCTGCCAGGTGGGCGTGTGATCCAGTTCCTCTTATGCCGATAACGCGCACCTTATTGTTTTCTTCCCAGTTGGTGTCATTGGTTGTACCACCCGTCTGGAAGGTGTAGGAGTAAGGCGGCAAGGTGGAGGTAACCGGCGCTGACGTGGTACCGCCTGTGATGCCACCCTGGGTACCCGGCACGTACATTACGTTGCCGAGACCCGGCAGGAAGCGCTCATGCTTGGTGGTATTACCAGCGCCGTCCTTGTAGGTCGGATCTGCAGATCCGTGGATACCACCAAAGATGTTGCCGGCAGTGATGCCGGAGTTATGGCAGTTGTTGCACTGAATGCCAAAGATATTGCTGGCAGTTGCACCGTCAGCCGTTCCAACAAGGTTAGTTCCGTAGGTCATGGTGTTCTGGGAGTTAAGACGGTCGGTGCCTGTTGCATTGGCGGTATTGGTGTTGGTCGGGGTGTTGCAATTGTTCTCGCCGACGACCTGCTCGCCGACATGGGCTGCCAGGCCGTAGTTGGCGATGGCATGGCAGTTGTAGCAAACCAGGTAGGGGGTGACCGCGTCGGCGTGCGTTGCCGAGTCGTCCATCTGGATACCCTGATGCCTTGCATCAGTACCGATTGAGTTACGCAGCATGTACTCGTTGTTGGAACCGTGGGCGCCGATGACTGCCTTGTTGCTGGAAGCAACGTTCACGTCAGCCGCGCGGAACTGGCCGACGGTGTGGCAATCGCCGCAATGCAGGGTGGAGTCGTCGCCCAGTGTGGCAGCGCCGGTGCGCGGTGCTGCTTCGCCGCCGGTATTGCCAAGCGGGAGGTAGAGGGCGTTGAATTTGCCGGCGTCGTAGATCGTCGTGCGCGCGCCCGGCAGGGTAGCCGAGGAGTTGGCGCTGAAGGCCGTGGCTGAGGCAATCTGGCGTGCGCCGGCTACCCTGGTGCGGCCGCTGTAACGCGGGCCCTTGACGGCGTGGTGCGAGTTGTTACCGGTATTGAACTGGTCGCTTACGTTGACAACAGCCGGACGCAGCATCTTGTCGTACTGGTTGGAGATGGTGTCGCCGAACGGGTTACTGGGCGAAGCGGTCGTCCCGGTAAGCGGGGTGATCAGCGCCTGCAGTTTCAGGTTCATGGCCGAAGTCGCACCGGTTGCGCTATGGCAGGCCATGCAGAAGTTGTCCATGGTCGTGTGGTTGGGTGCTGCCGGGTCCCACTGCATGTCGGAGTCGTCATGAGCGTTACGCAGGTGGGTCACGCTGTCGATCATGTGCTTGGTTCCGTCAACGCCGAAACCGTAGGCACCAACGGTACCTTCCAGGTGGCAGACGGCGCACTGCTCGTCCTGAATCGCCACGCCCGGGGCGTTGACGATGTGGTGCGACCACTTGGTGAATTCGCCGGTGACTGCGCGCACGCCGGAGTTGTCGTTGACCAGGCTCTTGTCGGTGAAGGGGTTACTCTGGCCCACGGCATGGCAGCCCTGGCAACTGGTACCCTGGATGGCATGTGCGTCGCCGGAGCCGCCTTTGCCCGTCGTGCTGGTGTGGCAGACATTGCAGTTGATGCCGGTGGCGAGGTTGGTGGTCTGGTGCGGGATGGTCGAATGGCACTGGGTGCAGAAGATCGCGCCGTTGGCAACCGCGCCCTTGGGACCGGTTACGTTGCTCGTGTAGGTGAAGAACCCTTTGGTGTCGATGTTGAGGGCGTTCACGCCGGCGCTGTGCGGGGTGGCGCTCGTGTGGCAGGCCGAGCAGGCGGAATGCGCGGAGCCGCTGTGGATGGAGGCCGTGTAGTTGGCAACGATCGTCGGAGACTGCGTGCTGTGGCAGGATACGCAACCCTGGTTGGCGTTGACTACCGCATCGGTAACGACGACGTTGGCGGAAGCGATGACGCCCGTGGTGTCCGCGGCAGAGGTCACTTTCACTTTAACGGTGTAGGTCCCGACCGTGGTAGGCGTGAAGCTGAAGCTGCTGTTGGCGGAGGCGGTGGAGTACGCCGCGCCGTTCACCGAGAAAGCGTACAGTAAGCCGGTGTCGTTACTGGTGGCGGTGACGCTGAGGCTGACCGGGGTCGCGGTGAAGCCATTGGACGGTGCGAAAAGGGAAACCGCAGTACGCGCGGCCAGGCCGAAGGTAGCGGTAACATTCGCGCCGGCAGTCGTGGCGGTCCCGGTGACAGCCAGGGACTGGCCGGCGGCGCCGTTGACAACCGTTTGGAGCCCGCTGCCGTCGCCCAGATTGTAGCTCACGATCTTGTGGTTGCCGTCGGCTACGATGTAGACCGGCACGCTGGAGAGGTTGGCCAGGCCGGTTACGCCGGTGTAGGACCAGGTGTTGTTCCGGTTCTGCGCGTAGAGCTGCCCGCCGTTGAGATTCTGGGCCAGGGTGATGGACGCCCCGGCGTCGACGACCGCCGCGGGATAGGTCACTGCAAGAGTGTGGCTGCCGGTGGTCGGACTGACAAAAGTAGCCGGCACGGCAATTCCGTCCAGCAGGACGGAGCTCGGCAGGACGCCATGGTTTGCCAGGGTCACAGCGACCTGCGGGTACAGGTAGAAGGTACCGCTCTGGCAATCTTTACTGGTGGTGCCGTAAGCGACTGTCGTATAGTTCGTGGTGTCGCCGCCAGCCACTTTGACCGTCAGGTTCCACGCGTTAGCGAGGGCCGGGACGGAAAGAAGTAGCAGGGCTAAACCCATGAAACCTGCTTTGTTTCTCATTGTTTTCTCCTATTAAAGAATCAAATGGCTAAGAAAGATACCGGTGAAAAACCCTCACAAGCAAACTGTCTGCCGCTTACTTGATGTGGCAGGAAAGGCAGAGTTTCGAACCCGCCTGCGGGGCGAGCACCAGGTAGTTAACCGCTTCGGTGCCGGTCGTCGTGTACAGGTTTTTCTTGTTATGCACGTCGTGGCAGGTGGCGCAGGTCATGTATGCGCTGCCGTTTGCCGCTACATAAAGGCGATCGGCGACTTTCAGGCCCAGGGTGTTGTCGAGGTAGAGCGCGTTCGGGTTACGGATCCAGGCATCGGCGTTCTGATTTGAGGCGGCCTGGGCCAGAGTCCCCGCATCCGGACGCAGGCCGGTC
>Ga0209123_1002826_pt1 | contig 13983 bp, 10 predicted proteins | sample BarGraIncu00431A_FD_184500 | JGI IMG/M metagenome (GOLD analysis project Ga0209123, IMG submission 184500) | Arctic peat soil microbial communities from Barrow, Alaska, USA - Barrow Graham LP Incubations 004-31A (SPAdes) (version 2) | ecosystem: Environmental > Terrestrial > Soil > Wetlands >...
GTGAGGTACAAGAACTTAGGGAAGAGGTTATAATACTTAAGACACCTAAAAATAGTGGCAATAGTTCGCTTCCACCTTCTCATGACCTGTTCCGATTTAAGAACCAAAGCCTTCGGGAAAACAGCAACAAAAAAACAGGTGGGCAAGCCGGTCACAAGGGATGGGAAAGCTGTAAAGTTTCCTTTGGAACCGGAGTCTGGGAGGGAAGATATGGATGGAAGAATAACTGATGGGATCTGATAATTTCAGTGAAAAATTAACGCGACTGATGCAGATTTGAACAATATTGTAGTAAATCCAGAGGAGCCAGGGGTTTCGGGATCTCCTCAAATACGCTCTGTCACCTCTAAGAAAAAAGAATTGGAGACAATAGGAGGAGTTGCTGATCCCGAGTACTCGGGACAGCATGACCCTTCAAACTTCTTCGATACTTCATTGGAAGATTCCCTTGATTCCAGACCTATTGTAGGTGACTGTTTTGATATTTAAAATAAACCTCCTGAACCGTAAACTTTTGTTGAGGAGTAGTCACCTGTTCAGGACATTCAAACAAAAACGAATCATAAATTCGCAGTTAAGAGGTGCCTCAATTAACGGGACAAATCTTTACCAGCCGCTTTGATTTTTTAAAGTTGGTTACAAATTTGAATCTTATAGTTAAAATCAAGCCAATTCTTTTTAGATTATCCTAATCCTTGTTTCAGGTCATCTTTTTCATATTCTCACAGAATAAGTAATTAGTATTCAAAAGCAAGTGACCTTTCATCCAAACAGATTGCCGACATTGCCGAGATTGCTGAGATTGCTGAGATTGCTGTTTGTCTTTTTTCACTTCAATCTTGTTTCTGAGCATTGAACACTCCCGAGTACTCGGGACTGAAAACTGACCACTGACCACTTTTTTCTCCTTTTCTCACCTTCAACATGGATTAAAATACTAAATAGCAATGTCAGCAATGTCAGCAATGTCGGCAATGTCAGCAATCTCGGCAATCTAAGCTGTCTCAGCAATCTCAGCAATCTCGGCAATCTCAGCAAAACGAACTGGTCTCCTGTAAAGGTTGAAAGATTGTAATGTCATTAAAGATCGTCAGCATCTCAAATCGGATAGGAGAAACGGGATTATTTCCCGTTTCGTCCTTCCACACCACCGTGCGTACCGTTCGGTACACGGCGGTTCCTTAATTTACGCCATTGACTTTCCGATAATAATCCGCAAAGAACATGTATCCTGCTTATTGTAAACGGTCATTGGTGATAGAAGTACTTAAGATTGGGCTTTTGGCAATGCACCAGTAGCCTTTTCTGGTATTAGCATATTCCCATGCCTTGTATTTTGCAATTCCAAGTTTAATGAGATTCCGTAAACGGGTTCTTATCCTTTTCCATTGTTTCCAGATAACCATCCGTAATCGTCTGCGATACCATTCATCTACTTGCAGTAGAAGTGTCTTCATATCTGCCAGTTTGAAGTAATTCACCCAGCCAGTAATGTACTGTTTAAGTTTTTCTTTCCGTTTTGCATCCCCCATGCCATTGCTCCTTGATGTAAGCTCTTTTATACGTGCTTTCATTTTGGTAATGCTTTTGGGATGTATCCGTAATCGTCCTTCTTTTTTTTTTGCATAAAAAGAGTATCCCAAAAATTTAATCTTTGAGATATAAGCTACCACCGTCTTTTCCCTGTTTACTTTCAACAGAAGTTTCCCTTCAATATACGGGATGATGTTCGTTAGTGTCCGCTCGGCACTCCGTTTGCTTTTGCACAAAATGACCATATCGTCAGCATAACGTGCAAAGCGGTGTCCTCGGCTTTCGAGTTCCTTATCCAATTCATTGAGCATGATGTTGCTAAGTAGTGGACTCAGTGGCCCTCCTTGCGGTACTCCGACTTTTGTTTGTTCAAACTTTCTGCGCACCACAACTCCTGCATTGAGGTATTTATGGATGAGCGAAATGACCCTTCCGTCTTTTACCGTCCTTGACAAAATCTCTATCAGTTTACTCTGATTGACCGTATCAAAGAACTTTTCCAAATCCATATCAACCGCATATCTATAACCGTCAGTGATATGGTCTTTGCATTGGTTCAATGCCTGGTGTGCACTACGTTTGGGTCTGAACCCGTAACTGTTGTTAGAAAATTGTTTCTCGTAAATTGGGGATAAAAATTGTGTGATAGCCTGCTGGACTACACGATCCACCACTGTGGGGATACCAAGCATTCGCATCTTCCCGTTTTCCTTGGGTATCTCTACCCGTCGTACAGGATTCGGACGGTAAATACCGCCCAATATGGATTGTGTAAGCTCCTTACTTGTTGGCAACAAGATAATCCAAAAGGGATTCAACTTCCATCTTGTCTATGCCACCGCTCCCATTATTGCTCTTCACCCGTTTATAGGCTTGGTTCATATTGGTCGGTGACAGGATTTGCTCTAACTGTCCATAACTCGGTTTGCCAGCATTAGTGAAGTTGTTTTCAGTTATCCCAATGTAGGTCTGCCCTCCTGCATACCCTTCGAGTTCCGCTCTATCTCTCTGCTGGTCAGACTTCCAAGACTATCGCAAAGTATACTGCTGTCATTTAAAAAAATGCGGAATAGATTACGATATTTTAGTATTGATATTCAGCACTTTAAAACTCGCAAGGATGCACCGTAACATTGTGAAAATTCAAATATATTGCAGTATCAATTTACGAGGAATATCAGCTAAATTATTGATTTACAGCTATAGGTCTTGGAAGTCTAAATGTATAATGAAATAATAGAATTGAATTCTATGGCCTTGATATAAAATGATTAAACTGATTTTAGCGGCCACTAATAAGATGAAGATATGAAATAAAATCCTATGAAGAAGGGTTGGATTTATCCAATCAAAAAATGAAAAGTAAAGTGGAACACTCCTACGATGATTGGGAGTCATCGTAGGGTTTGCTCTTTAAGAAAAATTGATTGTTGATAAATAGTTATGTGTTATTGTTATTTTTTATTCAATTGAGAAGTGTATTCACCCCGTCGTGCTTCACGATTGCATTCTGCCTGTTCGAACAAAGCTTTCTGAGCTTGGGGAACATTGGTTTCCTTGCCTTGCCAAATCTCCATAGCCGGTTGCTGGATGGCGCGGGCAAATGAAAATGCAAGTGCCCATGGCAGTTGAGTCCGATAGCTATCGGACTTGAATCTGACATTCATGGCATTCAATCGAGCTGCGGCTAGTTCTGGAGATTGACCACCGGACAGAAATGTGATACCTTGAACTGCTGCAGGAACTACCCGAAGGAAACATTTAACCGTTGCATCTGCCACCTCATTTACTGATTCCTGATGAGTACAAGCAAGTCCAGGTAGAATCATATTGGGTTTCAAAAGCATCCCTTCCAACATTACTCCTTGTATATATAGCTGATTAAAAACCATTTTCAGCACCTGCTCTGTAACTTCAAAGCAATGTTGCATGGTATGATCACCGTCCATGAGCACCTCGGGTTCAACAATGGGAACGAGTCCTGCCTCCTGACTTAGGGCAGCATAGCGAGCAAGCGCATGGGCATTTGCTTCAATACATGCGCGGCTGGGAATGTCCTTTCCCATTGCAATCACAGCACGCCACTTGGCAAACCGCAGGCCCAATTGAGCATATTCCTTAAATCTATCACGCAATCCATCAAGTCCTTCTGATATTTTCTCACCGGGATGGCCAGCCATTTCTTTTGCTCCACCGTCTACTTTAATACCAGGAATAATTCCAGCATCGGTGACCGCTTTAATAAAGGGAGTCCCATTTGTTAAGTGCTGGCGAATTGTTTCGTCATAAAGTATTGCTCCACTGATACTTTTGCTGAGACCAAGAGTCGTAACAATCATTTCACGGTAGGCACGCCGGGCCTCTTCAGTTTGCTGAATTCCCAATGCCGCGAATCGTTTGTTGCAAGTTGGATTACTTTCATCCATTGCCAATATGCCTTTGTCGTTAGAAACCAATGCTTTAGCAGTTTCTATAAGTTCATTATCATTCATAGTTTATGGTATATCGTTGTGAAGATCTGATGTGTACCTATATTTACAGAAGACTGTTTCAAATATGCGTGAGGTGCAAATATATAGTTAACAGTCGCTCTGTAATAGGTAAATCCTGCTAATATCACGATGAGGCATAGCCAAAATCCCAAGGTAGGTTTTAATCGTTTCCAGTATGAGCGATCAGCCTGAGGTACCATCATCTGATCCTGTGATTCCTGTAGTTGATAATTGATTTTATACATTGGTTATGTCCTTTCTTCGTTTAATTTAAATAATCATGATACAACAATGATATTCCTTTAAAAGTATTACCGCTTATTCATTAGAAAATTTGATTCGCTATAAATCCATGAAATCAGCATTCTGCATACATTGGTGAAATCTCTTTATGTTCTCCAATTGTTAATCCCAAAGTAGTTAATACCTCAGAAGTCGATAAATAGTTCATATGCCTGACACTTTTAATTCCCATACTTCGGGCAACATCCACAAACGTCTGTAAATCTTCAATATATATGGCTTGTTCGGCTGGTGTCTCCGAAATATCCAGCGCCAGGCGAAAGATGTCAGTCTCGGGATTTCGGTAATGAACGAAGCAAGAGGAAATGAAAAAGTCAACGAATTGGCTTAACTGAAATTTCCTTATCAGGAATTCATTCAAAATCCGTCCTTCGTTGTTAATAACAGCTATTTTCAGTTTGTATTGTTCTTTCAGCAGTTTAATAAACTCCATCATCTTTCCATTGGGGGTTGACTTCCTGAACATAAATTCACTAAACTGATCAGGAGTGAATGAACGTTTTTCATAGAAAACCACCCGATTAAGGTATTCGCTCAATGTAAGTTTTCCCTCCTCGTGCTTTACCACATACTGTTGGTGGAGGGATTCCATTTCTTCCTGATTCAGATGGAATGTTTCTGCAGCTTTCATGCGTGATTCGTGTCCCCATCCATTTGATAAGAATACGCCACCAATGTCTAAAAATAAGGTGGTGATTGGAATTGATTGACCCATTTTGCTCATTTTATTGTTTATCTGTTTCATTTTTAACATCAAAATAAACAATCATCCGTTTTTTTTAAATAGGAGCTTGACAGATTGCATTATTTGATTGGTCAAAGTTATTTCCATATTGACTCAAAGAGTTATACATTTCTGAATAATAGTTACATAATTCACACTTCTATATTTTTAAACAATTAACTTTTCGATGATTGAACCTCTCGCAATTGCATGGTTGAGGTAAACAACAATCACTGTATATGTTTTAATGCATCCCTCTGTTGAGGAAGAAGCATTGCTAAATATACGACATAAAAATTCATTCTTTGACATTACTGAAAAGTATTTTGCTTTAATTCTATCCCGAACACGATCTAACTGTGCTGTGACTTTAGGTCGAGAGATAAAATCATTTTGCTGTTCAATAATCCTTCATTTCTGAGCATGTCGAAGATGCGGAATGAGATTATTGAACTTGTATTTGCAAAACTTGCCGGGAAAGAGAAATGACCAACTTGTTATAACAAGAATCGAATTCTATGAATTTGTAGCTATGGTGAACTTATGAAAATCAAATGACCTTTATCAAGAATGATATTTACCTTTTATTTCAAATGGATCATTAATAGTATCTATATGCTATTGTAAGCTTATATATAGTATCATTTTAATAGTATAACACAATATATGGTGACTATTTGATTTATAAGTTGTTAGAATAATGGATTGCCAGACTGATTTTGCTGTTTTTGAATTCATACCCCTATATTTTAGCAATAAAGTTCAATATTAATATCTTTATTTCACTTTGACCCCTTTAAATATAGGCTAAGGCATGTTAATTTATCTTTAATTCACACATTCCCTTCAATTCAACCTTTTAATATTTAATAAATATCTATACTTTTGAGTAAGCATATCAAATCAAAGGGGTGAACTTCGAAAAAAGTAATTTTATTTTCATAGTACCCCCTTTTTTATTCAATGTAGATTTCAAATTTCAATAAATAATTATTACACCCTAAAAATTAAGTATCATGAAAAAGAAAATTACCCTCGATTCGGTTACTCGCTATACCGAATTAAAAAGTTTAACGAAACTGGTTTTATTATCAACATTTGCTTTGCTCATGACAGTTAATGCCGCCAAAGCAACTCCCTCTACAATTATCTGGATTCCTTCAGTTGATTTTCAAACGTATAAATCACTGCATTTGGGTATTGATAATTATATCCGTACCGAAAAGAACAATGGTGTTCGGGGTTCTGGAGTTTATGATTTGGGCTTAACAGTAGGCATTTTACCTTTTAAAAAGCTTCAGGCTGAAGTTGGCTTTGATTATTTATCATTGGGAGACAATGTTTATGACGATCACCCCCTTTATTTTAATGCAAAAATTGGTACTCCAGAAGATGCGCTTTTTAAATTTTGTCCTGCTATAGCAATTGGTGCATATAATATTGGAACTAAAAACAATTTAACCAATTATAATATTGTTTATGGGGTAATTGCCAAAACACTTCCAATTGTTGGAAGACTTTCAGTAGGCTACTATACTGGAAATGAAAAACTGCTATTAGATGGAAAAGGTGTCAAAGACAATTCAGGAATATTGGCATCATGGGATCGGTCGATGAAAGAAATTTCAGATAAATTATGGTTTGCAGTAGATTACCAGGGAGCCAATAATTACCTTGGAGCTTTAAATGTGGGCTTTTCATGGGCATTCACTGACAAGGTGTCGATTATCTTTGGATATGATGTCTACAATGATCACAAGTCATTATATAATTCAACCGATGTCAATAAAAACACCTTCACTACTCAGTTAGACATTAATTTCTAAAAATACGAACAACAATAATGTTTTAATAAAGCCTTCATAATTAAGATGAAGGGATACGTAAAGTTTTATATGAAATAGAAAATGATATTTAAATTTCGTCAGATATTTTGCTTCATCACATTATCGTCTGACTTAATCAACATGGATTCTCTAATTTTAAAAAATATACTATGAAATCAAGAACAACTAGCTCTGGGAGGGGTGGGTATTTGACCCACATCAAGGAAAATAGTTCGAAACCCAAAAATTGGAAGCTCGGTTTAACAATTTTTGCAGGCAAAATGATTGGTCTTGCAGTAGTCATTTTTGCAATGATGACATTACCTAGTTTGATAGGTTTGCAAGCAATGGCGGCTGATACCTATACTGCACATGAAACCTTGGTAATGAATTCGCTGAATACTGTTTGGACATTGGTCGCTGCAGCGTTGGTATTTGGAATGCAGGCAGGTTTTGTAATGCTTGAAGCAGGGTTCGCCAGAAAACGTGAAACGGTAAATATTTTGGTCGAATGTACTTTAGATACTGCTATTTGTGGTGTTTCTTTTTGGGCTATCGGTTATGCATTTATGTTTGGTGCGGGTAACGGATTTATTGGAAATCAATATTTCTTTTTACAAAATGCCCCTGCAACTTATGGTACTACAGGCGTAGCATTATTGGCACACTGGATTTTCCAGTTTGCATTTGCTGATACTGCTTCTACAATTACTTCTGGCGCTATGATTGGACGTACCAGTTTCCGTGGTGACATTATTTACAGTGTTGCCGTTACAGCTTTCATTTACCCAATTATTGGTCACTGGGCCTGGGGACCTGATGGATTTCTTGCATTGATGGGAACTCCTGGAAACTTCATGCCTTCATTGGGCCAGGGATTCCGTGATTTTGCAGGTTCAACCGTTGTTCATACCATTGGAGGTATGGTTTCATTGGCCGGAGCAATTGTACTAGGGCCACGAATTGGCCGTGTCTTCTTGCGTGATGATAGAGATAAAGGAGGATTACCGGCCGCGCATAGTCTGCCTTTGGCTACTATCGGCGCATTCTTACTGTGGTTTGGCTGGTACGGTTTTAACCCTGGAAGTACACTTTCTGCAATGGATTTTGAAGGGATTGGTCGGGTCGCTGCAAATACAACCCTTGCAGCTTGTACCGGTTCATTGGCCGCCATGTTTTGTGCCCTTTGGATTGGCCCTTTTAAAGGGAAATTTGATACCGGATTTGCTTTGAACGGAATGTTGGCAGGTCTTGTTGCAATCACATGTCCTTGTTATTGGGTATCCCCATTTGGCTCTGTAATTATTGGTCTTGTTGCTGGAATAGTGGTTTTTGGTGGAGTTTATCTATTGGAATATCTTCGAATTGATGATCCAGTTGGTGCTGTTCCTGTTCATGGGTTGAACGGTATTTGGGGAACTTTATCCCTTGGACTTTTTGCCAGTGGTCAATACGGTATGACAGGACCAACAGGCGCAGACAATACCGCTCCTGTAACTGGTCTGTTCTATGGTGGAGGTTTTGATGTTCTGAAAGCCCAGGCAATGGGCAGTTTCATAATTACTGTAGCGACTTTTGGTGTTGCAATGCTAGTAATGTGGGCAGTCATGAAATTGCCATATCCCTATAAACTTCGCGTTGAACCAGAAGGTGAAACAGGACCAGGTGGTTTGGATGTTTGGGAACATGGAGCCGAGGCCTACCACGATTAATTGAATATTGATTAGCAATTAGTTTTCTTTTTTTATAAATTTGAAAGATCGAAGTCGATTGGGTGTTTTGGACTATATTACTTATATATAAATACTTAATCGTCATTCATCAAAACGAAAAACCATATTTAAATTAATTAACATGAAAAAGATAGAAGCAATTATACGAGTATCAAAGTTTCAGGCTGTAAAAGAAGCTTTGCATGCCATTGATATTGATTTCTTTTCCTATTATGACACTGTCGGGGTTGGAAATGAAAAAAATAAGAAAGGTTCCTATCGGGGGTCTTCCTCTGATACGGAATTTATTTCACGTCGGACTCTTAATATTGTCGTAAGGGATGTCAATCTCAAAAAGACAATTGATTGTTTGCTGAAAGCTGCTTATACAGGTGAAGTGGGTGACGGAAAGATATTTGTTTGGGCTATCGAAGAGTCCTATCGCATTCGAACCGGAGAAACTGGTGACGACTCCATGTATAATAAAGATTAGTCATTTTTTCTCAGATAGTAGATGAAGGAGCATCCATTAACAAAAATGGATAAATACACTGAAATCTATTGTCAAGGTAGTCAGTTAAAATATTATTTACTGTTTTCTTCAACAATTGAGATTGTTGAATTGTAAGAAGAGGGGACTGTTGGGGGACAGGACTCTCTTTCTTTTTTAATCAAATTTACATGTCTTTTAATTTGAGTTCTCTCTTCGTATTATGGAAAAGCAATAGCATTCCATTATTTTTACCAAATGCCAAATTGCCAAAATGCCATACCGCCAATTTACAATTTGCAATTTGGTATTTTGGCGAACAAGAAATTCCAACTATTACGTAATATAGCCAATACGTTTATGGAGAATATACTTTGAAGAAGAACTGTAAGCTTATTTGTTTCCAGTCAACTTTTGGATAGGGGTTTATTTTTAGGTGTTCCTTCGACTGAATACAGAATAATATGGAATTGTAATTTTGGGGTACACCACTTATAACTACATTATTTTAGCGATGTGATCTAAAATAGCAGGACAAATATTAAAATATTAGCTATATTTTTTAAATATACCCATTTATATGCAGGGTGTGCGAATTAAAATGTATTTTTGCTTTCGAAATAATAATTAATAATCTTTTAGGAATTACCCATTCCTATTTATTAACCAAAAATCATAATTGTCATGAAGAAAATTGAAGCCATTGTAAGAAAAACCAAATTTGAAGAAGTTCGGGCAGCGCTACATGAAGCTGACATCGACTTTTTATCCTGGTGGGAAGTTAAAGGTCAAGGCACAGCGCGCCAGGGACTCATATTCAGAGGCATTGCCTATGACGTAAATTCGGTAGCCCGGATATATATCTCGTTTGTTGTACGCGACCAGAATGTTGAGAAATCGATCAATGCAATTCTTGAATCCGCCTATACTGGTGAAAGCGGTGATGGTCGGATTTTCGTTAGTGATATTGGTGAATCCATCCGTATCCGCACCAGAGACCGTGGGGACGATTCCCTTTACAACAAATAAATTCCCTCATATCCCACTAATTAGGAAGAAAATAATCTTATGAAGACGATTTTTAAATTTACTGGTTTGGCCATAATTGGATTATTAGCCCCCACCTTACTTTTCGCTCAGAACACCACGGCGACGTCAGTGCCACCAGTTCCCTACATTGATTTTGGAAATACTGCCTGGATGATTGTTGCTACAGCATTGGTCATGTTAATGACTATCCCCGGTCTGGCATTGTTTTATGGTGGATTGGTTCGCCAGAAGAACGTATTGAATATCCTTATGCAGTGTTTTATTTTAACTGCTGTCATTACTCTTGAATGGGTATTTTTCGGGTATAGTCTTTCATTTGGCTCTTCAAAAGGAGCACTTGCACCCTTCATCGGTGGCTTCGACTGGGCCTTTTTAAATGGAATTGGGATCAACGATGTGAGTCCATATTATATTTCGCAGGCCACGGCCCGTATTCCACACCTCTCATTTGTATTGTTTCAATGTATGTTTGCAGTCATTACCCCTGCACTTATTATTGGAGCATACGCCGAACGCATTAAATTTCGAGGCTTCCTGATATTTTCAATTTTATGGTCTATATTTGTATACAATCCTGTGGCGCATTGGGTATGGTCAGCTGATGGCTGGTTATTTAAAATGGGAGCGCTTGATTTTGCCGGAGGAACAGTCGTTCACATCAATGCAGGTATTGCAGCTCTGGTCATGACTTTAATGATCGGCAACCGAAGAAATTATAACAATCACCCAACAGCGCCACACAACATTCCTTTGGTAGTTATTGGAGCTGCATTACTATGGTTCGGCTGGTTTGGTTTTAACGCCGGTAGTGGTCTTGCTGCCGATGGATTGGCTATCAGCGCATTCCTTGCAACTCATGTGGCAACAGCAACCGCTGCTTTGACCTGGGCATTACTCGATTGGACGATCTACAAAAAACCTACCGTTATTGGTGTTTGTACAGGTGCTGTGGCCGGATTGGTCGCTATCACTCCAGCTTCAGGTTTTGTTGGTGTACTGGGCGCCGTGGTGATAGGTGTACTGGTTGCAGTGGTTTGTTTCTTTATGATTTCAGTAGTAAAACATAAATTAGGCTACGACGATTCATTGGATGCTTTTGGAGTTCATGGCGTTGGTGGTATAATTGGAGCGCTTGCAACAGGATTACTTGCTACTCCAGCCATTCAATCTTCGTATAGCGGTTTATTCTATGGTAATCCAAAACAGCTTTGGATACAATTAATTGCAACCGTTACAACGATTGTCTTCTCTGGAGTTATGACTTATATACTCTTTAAAATTGTAGATAAATTCTGGGGCATACGTGCCAATCAGAAAGAAGAAATTGCAGGACTTGATATTTCACAACACAGTGAAATGGCCTATTCTGAAAGCGAATAACATCAACGATTTGAATATCAGTTCGATTTAGATATTAGTATTCTTGCTTTGGATTATATCTGAAGTATTCTTTGAGAGATCTGTTGGGGACAGGTCTCTCTTTTTATGAGCAGGTGACTCCAAGTCACCTACTCATTAATTTCAGTAATAGTTTACTCAGCGGGTGACTTGGAGTCACCTGCTGAGTATGCTCATAATTCCAGGTCAGTCAGCAAATCAATGTAAATTTGGAAGCCTTCTGCAATTTCTGAAATCAGTATATATTCATCGGCAGTGTGTGAGCGTGCACTGTCACCGGGGCCGATTTTAACTGATGGGTATGGAATCACTGCCTGATCGGAAGTGGTTGGAGAACCATAATAACTGATTCCCAATTTAATTCCACGTTGAACAATTGGATGATCAACTGCAATTGAAGATGAATTCAAACGCAGCGAGCGAGCATGTACTTCTGAATCAATTAATTCGTCGATTATTTTCAAGGCATCCTGATTGGGATAAAATTCATTTGTCCTCACATCAACCACAAAAGAACATTGATCGGGAACCACATTGTGCTGAGTTCCTGCATTGATCATTGTAACCGATAACTTTACGGCGCCCAATATATCAGAAGTCTTTTCAAACCGAAAGTTTCTGAGCTTTTCAATATCTGCTAGGGCCTTATAAATAGCATTCTCCCCTTCCTCTCTTGCAGCATGACCGGATTTCCCATGAGCAGTACAATCCAGTACCATCAATCCTTTTTCGGCAATGGCCAATTTCATTTGGGTAGGCTCGCCGACAATTGCAAGGCTAAAAGGTCCAATTTCATCCAGGATGCTTGCCAATCCATTGGTCCCTGAAATTTCTTCTTCTGCTGAGGCCGCATAAATAAGGTTGAAAGGTAGATTTTGCTTCTGATAAAAATGCATAAATACGGCCAAAAGAGTCACCAGAGAACCTCCGGCATCATTACTTCCCAAGCCATACAACATATTTCCCTCAACTGTTGGGGAAAAAGGATCGCGGGAATATCCACCGGCAGGTTGAACGGTATCGATGTGCGAATCCAGTAACACAACCGGGAGACCATCTTTCCAATTCAGGTTTCTGACCCAAGTATTGTTTACATTGAAATTATAGGTAACTTTGGAATGATCAAAAAACTGCCGAATCAAATAAGCAACATCTTGTTCATTTTTACTGAATGACTGCACCGAAATAATTGACTTCAGTAAATGTATATATTCATCCATAGCAAATGTCAATTGCGTTTATATTGCAAAAGTCATTAAAAATTACGCAAAACCGACATGAAGTGAAGAAAAACATGCTTAACTTAGATTTTTAATGCATTTCAATAAATTTAAGTTTTGATATAAAGAGGTGATTATTGCATGCTTGGAGGGCGTTCAGCATTAAAAATCATATTTATGGTTTTTATTTTGCTTAATTAGTTCAAATCGTTACTTTTACCTTCCATAAAACCAATAAAAATCAACTAACAAATATAGATAATTTCATGGAAAATAATCAGAAAAAAGGAGTTTCTAGACGACAATTTCTCGGAACAGCTGCCATAGGTATGGCAGGAGTGGCAATGTTATCATCTTTTGCAGGATCTTTCCCAATGGGTGCAGATACTGATCTAAAGCTTGGATTCATTGGAATGGGTCAACAATCAATGAACCTATTGAGTGGATTTATTCAGATCCCGGGTGTTAAAGTAGTAGCGGGTTGCGATGTTTATGGTATAAAACGCAAACGCTTTGAAAAAAGGGTCAATGCTTTTAATCAAAAAGCAGGTTACAAAATTGAGGTTAAGACTTACGAAAAGTACCAGGACTTATTGGCCCGGCCCGACATTAACATCGTTGTAATTGCTGTTCCGGATCATTCACATGCAATGATTGCTATTGCTGCATGTAAGGCTGGTAAGGACATCTATCTTGAAAAACCAATGACCTTCACTATCAAAGAAGGACAGGAATTACGTAAGGCAGTTCGTGAAAACAAACGTATCCTGGCCGTTGGAAGTCAACAACGTTCAGATCCGAATTTCCAACATGCAGTTAAACTTGTTCAAACTGGAAAATTGGGTAAGATGGAAAGTGTAAAAGCCTATGTCGGCGCTCCTCCAAAACCATATGATCTTCCAAAAGAAACACTTCCTTCTGATTTGAATTGGGATCTTTGGTTGGGTTCACTTCCAATGCCGATTCATTATAACGCTCAGTTGGATCCGCCTATCACCATTGAACCTGAAAAAAACGAACAATTCTGGGGCGCATGGCGTTGGTACAAAGAAATGGGCGGTGGTTTCACAACCGACTGGGGCGCCCATATGTTTGACATTGCTCAATGGGGACTTGGAATGGACAAAAGCGGTCCGGTTGAAATATCTCCAATTGGCGATGGTACTGAATTCATGAAGTTTGTATATGCCAACGGTGTGGTGATGACTTCTGAACCATTCGATGATGCCAAAACC
>Ga0209123_1002827_pt1 | contig 13975 bp, 8 predicted proteins | sample BarGraIncu00431A_FD_184500 | JGI IMG/M metagenome (GOLD analysis project Ga0209123, IMG submission 184500) | Arctic peat soil microbial communities from Barrow, Alaska, USA - Barrow Graham LP Incubations 004-31A (SPAdes) (version 2) | ecosystem: Environmental > Terrestrial > Soil > Wetlands >...
GATTTTTAACCCAGTTAGGTGACATGTTTTCTCCGTAATATTCCTTTCCATGAGCTGCTTTACCAGTTTTGGAGTCAATAGTTGGAAGTTGTTTTATTCCATAATGAGGCGTGTTGAAATTCTCAGGAAGAATAACTTCTTTGTTTGCATAGTAACCTCTATGTCGTTTAGCTGGTTGGAAATTATCATGGATACCTTTTAGCGATAGATAAACAAAGAAGGTCCTTTTTGCTTCTACTTGCTTTTTCATAAAATTAATAGCATGTTCAGTAAGAAGATCAGTTGAATAAATACTGTCTTTATATTGATTCCATACACCGTTTATATTTATCCTTGGATTATAATATTCTCCCTGCCCTTTAAAACCTTCCCATTGATCAAAGCCGGGTTGTGGCTCTCCCGAATCGTTACCCATGTGCCATTTGCCAAAGAAACTGGTTTTATAGCCAGCTTTTTGCAGGTATTGAGGGAAAAAGGTTAACCCATCGGGAAGAGGTGCCGAATTATCAACTACTTTATGGGTATGTGAGTACAATCCGGTCAAAATAGATGCACGGCTTGGTGAGCAGAGAGATGTAGTAACAAAAGCATTCTTAATATATGCTCCTTCAGCTGCCATGCGATCCAAGTTCGGTGTTTTGAGCCAGGGGACTTTTCCTATAAAGCCCATGTAATCATAGCGATGGTCATCGGAAAGAATGAACACCACATTCCGCGGCTTACCACCGTCTTTTAATTTAGGTAATTGCAGCGAAGGAGATTGTGCGTAAGTATTGCTAATGCTCGCTAAACTCATTGTAGCAATAATACAATTTAAATAATTCATTTTCGAAAAATTTGATTTTTTTATGGTCAAATGAAATAGCAATAATTCATATAGTGGTTCACATTTCTGATAGTGTTTGCCAAATCATGATAACTCCATTGTTTATAATTACGATCATTCGTGACAGTAATTTTTATAATAGGAAGACTCAGCTGGAATCTTCCTATTATAAATTATTAATAACCTGGATTTTGAGACAGAGCAGGATTCAAATCCCTTTCTAATTGTGGAACAGGCATCAATAAGTAGGCATCTTTTACATTTAAGGCAATGTCTATTTTATTTTTCTCAGCAACATTTGCCTCATAGGCACTATGATCTTTCATTCGCTGAACAAAAGTACCGGTTCTAACAAGGTCAAACCATCGATTACCTTCATGAACAAATTCCAATCTTCTTTCATTGATTACCGCCTTTTTAAAGTCATCTTTTGACATTGGTGTGAGATTACCGCTTGCATCACCAAAAGCCCGTGTTCTAATTCGGTTTAATTGAAGGAGAGCATTTTCTGAAGCTCCTGTTTCGTTGAGTGCTTCGGCATACATCAGGATAGCATCTGAATAACGTATAACATGCATATTTACTTCGCAATCAGCCGAGGAGAGAATTCCATCTAACCAATATTTTCCTGAGAGCGGAATAGAAGATGTCAACACTTTTCCGGTTACCGGATTTAGAAAATCAAACTTGAAGTTTTTGCTTCTACGTGTGTCTTTTGGACTAAATTGATCATATAGCTCACGTGTCGGAATATCAGCTTCATTTGAACCCGTTACTCCAACATTACCCCCTGGGATGGAATACTTAGGGCCTGCAAGACCCATTTCACCGTTTGCTATATAGGGCGCTTTTTTATATTCAAGATAAAAAACCGCCTCAATCCCTGTTTCTTTGGTGGGATTCCAGTTGTCAGCATAATTAGGTTGCAACCCATAGCCAAAGTTGCTTTCACTTTCAACGACCTCTGCCAACTTATCTTTAGACTTGGCAAAATCGCCTTTGGTTAAATAAACTTTTCCAAGTAAAATTTTTGCTGCTCCTTTTGTAGCGCGTCCTTCTTCTTTACTGGTATAGTCTTTTCTTAATGGGAGATTGGCTTCTGCAAAGGTCAAATCATCGATAATTTGCTGGTAGATCTGATCTTTAGGAATACGCGGACCCATCGCATCACTGATTGTTTCAAGTTTAGTAATAAGTGGAACATCACCAAAAAACCTTACCAGATTAAAATAATAAAGAGCACGCAGAAATTTAGCTTCCCCAATCAGTCGATTCTTAAGCGTTTCATCCATTGTGATCTTAGGAATATTCTCAATCGCAGAGTTGGTGCGTGAAATGCCTGCATAGCAGTTGACCCACATATCTTTAACAAAGGTATTTTGCGGATCAATTCTAAGAAATTCAAGATTTTGCAAAAAAGCATTTGGCATTCCAAGTCCATTTTTCATGTCGTCAGTGGGTAGATCTCCCAACATATACATCAATCTATTGTATAGCGCATTAAGCTGTGCATAACCAGCATCAACTGCCGCTTGTGCATCTTTTGCGCTCGAATAAAAGTTATCAACAACTAATCGGTCAGTTGGTTTTTCATCTAAAAAAGAAGAACATGATGAAAAAACGGACAGAAAAGTCAAAAACGTATAAAATATTATTTTTTTCATTGTTGTCAATTTTTTTAGATTATTTCATATCTATTTTAATACCCATCATTATGGTTTTGGATTGTGGATAACCTCCAAAATCTTCACCTGCTTCCAAGGTCGATGCACCGCGATAACTGACCTCAGGATCATATCCGCGATAGTTGGTCCATGTAAGTAAATTCTGTCCAGTTACATACAATTTGATACCCTGAATATGTTTGTTCTTCAGATTTGGAATATTATACGATAATGAAAGCGTTTTGAACTTTAGGTAAGAGCCATCTTCCACCCATCGGTCACTTACCAGAACAGCCCGGTTTGTATTGGCTTTAGGATAAATATTGCTAGGATTGGTGGGTGTCCATCGGTTAACAAGATCGGCATAAGCATTTTGTCCGCCTGTAGCCGTTTCCAGATCAATAGCATTGTAGTTGAATATTTCGTTTCCATAGCAATACTGAAAGAAAAGATTCAACTCGAATCCTTTATAAATGAATGTATTGGTTAGACCACCAAAAAAATCAGGGTTTGCGTCTCCAAGTATCTGACGGTCATTTACTGCATCAATCTTTTTGTCTCCATTCAAATCTTTGTAACGACGTAATCCAATTCCAATTGGTGAGGTTGATGATATTTGGGCTGCTGTTTCTTCGGCATTTTGAAAAATACCATCAAAACGATAGCCATAAAATACACCAATTGGCTGACCGACAACTAAACGACGAATCGAACCAGTCTTCAGGTGACCATCCGATTCAGGCATTTCCTTGTAAGATTCACCGCCCAACTCAAGCACCTTGTTTTTATTGAATGAAATATTGAAAGCAGTGGTCCATCTAAAATTACCTGTGAAATTATCGCTTTCCAGTGAGAATTCCTTGCCCGTGTTTTCAACACTACCGATATTCTTAAGCATAGTTTGATAGCCCGAAACTGCAGGTATTGAAACGTTATAGAGTAAATCAGTTGTTTTCTTCCGATAATAATCGGCGGTGAACCGAATACGGTTTTCGAATAGTCCCAAATCTACCCCAACATCTAGCTGTCCAGTACGTTCCCATTTCAAGTCAGGATTTGGTATTTTATTTGGATAAAATCCTGAAACAAGCTGATTGCCAATCATCCAGCTGGCATTACCAAGAGTTGCGAGCGATTCATATACTCCAATTTCCGTATTTCCGGTAAAACCGTAACTACCCCTCAATTTTAAATTGTTAATTGTTGATTTGAGTGATTTCATAAATTCTTCTTCCGATATCCTCCATCCTATGGAACCTGATGGAAAGAATCCAAATTTATTATTTGTACCAAAACGTGAGGAACCATCCATACGGGAATTCACAGAAAACAAATAACGGCTTTTCAAGGTGTAGTTGATACGTGCCAGATAGGACATCAGATTCCATTGAATAGCGGATGATCCAGGCTGATTGTACAATGCCCCTGCCCCAAGGTTATTATATTTCATTATGTTATTTACAAAATCAGATGACGAAGCCATCACATATTCTGTATTGTTTTGCTGTAGTGTAAAACCACCTAAAACATTAAAAGAGTGAATGTCGTTAAAGGTTTTTACCCAATTGATCGTATTTTCATTCAGCCAGTTAATCGAACGATTAACGCCAATAGTCCCTGTTGCCTTGCCGTTGGACTGGTAAATAGTAGTTGGAGTATATTGGTTTGCTTTGTCATAGAAAACATCACCTCCTAACGTTACCTTTGCTACTAATCCATCCATGATTTTCCACTCGCCATAAATGTCTCCTAATAATCTGGAAGTTGCATTATTAAATATCTGCTCTTTTGCAGTTGCAACCGGATTAGGCTCTAATGTTCCAGGCGTATTTATCTGGGTATATTCACCAGTTAAAAGGTTGGAATAAACTGGCAAAATAGGATTCATCTTCATTGCGCCTGTAATAACACCGGTTTCCCCTCCGGAATCAGTGGCAACAGCATCGTTAATGGTATGGCTGATAGAAAAATGCGTTCCAATTTTAAATACTTCATTTATTTTACGATCCAGATTCAATCGTGTAGAATAGCGTTTAAAATTAGAATTAATCACGATACCTTGTTGATCAAAATAATTTCCTGAAATGGCATATGAGGTTTTTTCATCTCCTCCGGAGAAGGTCAATTGATAGTTTTGGGTCTTTCCCATTCTAAATATTTCATCCTGCCAATCGGTACCACGTCCTAATGTTGCAATCTCCGCTAATTTTGCAGCATTGTACGGAGCTGTCAACTTGTCATTTGTATAAGCTTCATTAACCAATGAAGCATATTCCTGAGCACCCATAACATCCATCTTTTTTACAACATTCTGGATACCGTAATTTGCTTCAAATGTCACGATATCATGGCCTTTTTTACCAGTTTTAGTTGTAATCAGCACAACACCATTTGCTGCACGCGCTCCGTAAATGGCAGTTGCGGCTGCATCTTTTAGTATTTCAATCGATTCAATGTCATTGGGGTTAACTGTTGAAAGTCCGCTCATTTGCACCTTTCCACCTGTATTGCCAAAACCACCTCCGTTATAAACAGGGAATCCATCAATAACGTAAAGAGGTTCATTTCCTCCCTGAATAGAGCTGCTTCCACGTACCCGAATGGATGCTACCGCACCTGGCATACCAGATGTTTGAGTTACCTGAACTCCCGATGCGCGGCCTACCAGACCCTGATCAATAGAGGTCATTGGGGTTTGCTGTAATTCACCAGTTTTTATTGAAGAAACAGAACCGGTTAAATCGCTTTTTTTGACGGTTCCATAACCAATTGCAATTACTTCTTCCAGTCCTATAGTTTCGTCAGCCAACACTACATTTAGAGTTGATTGGGCTCCGATTTTTATCTCCTGGCTTTTCATTCCCACAAAAGAGAAAACCAAGGTGGTATTTTCAGGAATAGTCGTTAACGAGTAAACTCCATTTCCGTCAGTAATTACGCCGGTAGTTGTACCTTTTACGACAACAGAAACACCTGGTAGGGAAGCGCCCGATTGATCTGTCACTTTACCTTTCACAGATTTTTTTTGTTGCTGATTTTGGGGCAAAGAAGCTCCTTTCTCCTTGTCAATCAGAATGATTTGCCGGTTAACCACTTCATACGAAACGTTGGTCCCATTAAAAATCTGGTCCAATATATATTCAACCGATTTTTCTTTAACGTCAACATTTACAGTCCTGTTCACATCAATATTTTCATTCTTATAAAGAAAGAAAAACTCGCTTTGGTTCTCAACAGTTTTTAGTACATCCCTGACCTTGGCATTTTTAAGTGAGATACTTAGCTTGGTTTGTTGTGAGTACACACTGGCACTTAAATGCATAAGTGCAGCCAAAAGAAAAAATACAGTTAGTTTCATAACACGTAACCATTTAAAGAAAGCGCGATTAAGCCCCTCATCGTTAAACCATTTTTTTTGCATACTTTTGTAATTATTAGGGTTAAACAAATCCCATTGACGTGGGATATTCTATCCATGTTTCATGCTTCAACATGAAATTTAAGGAAAAGTGTTTCAGCACTTTTCCTTTTTTTATCATGGTTTTTTTATCAGTACGGTATTTTCTTTTATTTCATATTTCAGTTTAGTTGTTTTTGAAACCAATTGGAGCATTTCCCTAAGGCTTTCTGTCTTTATGGTCATCGTATATCGCTCCTTGGTATTGATCGCCTTATCGACAACAATTTTCACATCATACCATCTTTCCATTTTTTTGATGACTTCTTCAAAGGGTGCATTTTCGTACTTCAACAGGTTTTCTTTCCAGGATGTATAGAGCTGAGAATTCACTTGTAAGCGCTTTAATCCGTTAGTTTTACGATTAAGTATGACTTGCTCCCCGGGATTCAATATCACATTTCTGCTGTTTGTCGTATTGATTGCGTTTACAGAACCTTCATCCAGCGTGGTAGTAAAATCATCATCATTGGGATAAGCACATACATTAAATCGAGTGCCCAGAACCTGAATTTTTAGCTGACCTGCTCTTACCACAAAAGGATGTTTAGCATCTTTGGCAACATCGAAATAGGCTTCTCCTTCGATAAATACATCCCGTGTTTCTTTACTAAATGCGACAGGATACCTGAATTTGGTTCCTGAATTCAGCCAAACTTTAGTACCCTCGTATAATGTGATTTGTGATCGCTCGCCATACGGAACATTAATTGTATTGTACTGTGAAGATAATTCAATGCGTTCGTTTCTGTTAATGTAGTAGAGACTTAGAGAGCCCAAGGTAAACGCCAGAATAAAAACAGCCGCGTATTTCAGAAATGTACTGAATCGATTATTTTGATTCGATATCCTTTTGGTTTCAGGGAAAGAAAAGCCGGGAACTGCAACCTGATAAGGATGATCAAGTCCTGTGACAACCCATAAGTTTTTCAATTGATTATACTGTTTTTGATTTTCCGGGGAAGATTCTATCCAATCCAGAATTTCGACAGTTTCAATGTCGGAAGTTATTTCTCCTTTAATGTATTCTATTAGCCTTGCTTCGTTCATTGATAAATGTGATTTGAATATATAACCTAATCAAACCCGTTTACCCTTACTTAATAAAATACTTTTATTTCATTTTTTAATTCCGGAAGAGAAACAGGATATAAAATAATGGCAGATAATCTTTAAGATCAGACTTTAAAGATCGTAGAGCCTTCGAAATATGAGCTTCAATAGTTTTTACACTTAGATTCAGCTGCTCCGCAATTTCTCGGTTTTTTTTATCTTCAAAGCGGCTCATCACAAAAACCCTGCGACAAGCAGGCGGTAATTTCTCCAATGCTGCCTTAATTTGTTTTTGTAGTTCCTCAAAAACAATATCGCTTGTGTCAAAAGCATCCAACGACTTGTAATTAATGTCTAATTCCCTATTTCCGATATAGTTATCATAATTATGCCGGGACTTCAATTGGCTAATCATTTTCAATGACTTGTTCTTTGTAACCGTAAAAAGCCAGGCATGCAAATTCGAATCGATATGTAACGTTTGCCTTTTAGCCCACAATTCAGTAAAAACATCCTGAACAATATTTTTGGATGCTTCAATATCGAATAGATACTGCCTGGCAAAATAATTTAACCGTGGGTAATAATAGTGGTAAATTTTTTCAAACGAAGGTTCATCCCCTGAAATGATCTTTTGCAGTATTTCTTTACTCGTCAGGTCCAATTTGTATTTTTAGTCAGTTTGCTGATAATCCTTCTGAATCAACTGTAAAAGTAACTGAATTATCCAGATATTTTGCTGAGTTGTTTTTAACCTGACCTACTTTTTACGGGTGGTATTTGGCATTTGGTATTGGCAATTGTGCGTCTGTATCTTTCAACCAGTTCTTTAAAAGATCATTTAATTCGATCGACTTTTCGGGATATCGAATTGAGATATCAGTTTTTTCAGACAAATCAGTATCCAAATCATATAATTCACTATGCCCGTCTTCATAGAAATAATAGAACTTCCATTTGTTTAGTCTAACAGCACTATATGGCGTGGCACCTTGGGTATGGTAATGCGGATAATGCCAAAACAGAGGTCGTTCTGTATTATCCTTTATCCCTTTTATTATGGGAATTAAACTTATTCCATCTACCTTGGATTCGGGTTGTTGGATATTGAGAAGATCAAGTATCGTTGCGAACACGTCCATCGTAATTGCCGGCTCATTTAAAACTTTACCTTTAGGAATCTTCGGACCACTAATGATCAGAGGAGTTCGGACTCCACCTTCATAGGGTGTTCCCTTCCCTTCCCGTAACGGATAATTAGTAGTTGCCTGAGGACACAACCCACCATTATCGCTTAGGAAAAAAATATACGTTTTAGAAGTGAGTTTCAGTCTTGCAAGTTCCTCCAATAATTTCTCCAGGCTTTGATCCATGCTTTCAACCATGGCTGCATAAATTGGATTCGGTTTATTGTTGTCAGGATCTGTTTTTGATTTGTATTTTTCAATCATCTCCTTTTTTGCCTGAAATGGCGCATGTACGGCATAGTGTGGCAGATATAAAAAGAACGGTTTATTCTGATTTTTGCGGATAAATCCAATCGATTCATCCGTTAACCGGTCGGTAAGATATTCTCCTGCAGGGCCATCTTTCATTCTTGGGTTATTATACGGACTAAAATAACTATTGGGCTGTCCTTTGAAATAACCGCCAACATTCAAATCAAAACCCTGTTTTTCAGGCCAATAAATAGAATCTTCACCCAAGTGCCATTTGCCAATACTTGCGGTTTGGAATCCGTTTTCTTTCAAAATTTCAGCTATTGTATGCTCTTCTGTTGGTAGATACATCGTCCAATCTGGAATATTGAGCTTTGCAATGGATCTTTGATGTCCCGGAATCCAATCGGTAAGATGTAGACGTGCAGGATATTTACCCGTCATCAGAGCAGCCCTGCTGGGAGAACAAACCGTACAAGCGCTGTAGGCATTGGTGAATCTTACTCCTTCAGTGGCCAACCTATCGATTGCCGGTGTTTCAAAATACTTACTGCCGTAACAACTCAAATCTTTCCACCCAAAATCATCAACCAGAAAAACGATAATATTTGGCTTTTCACTTTTGGAGGCAAATATCATTGTAGGTGTAAGCATTACACCTGCAATAAGGTTTAATATTTTGTGGCTCATTTTTGGGTCTATTTTTTTATTTTGATGGATATTTCTGCATTTACTAGTCCCGGCGACTTTGCAACAAGTTTCATCTCCCCTTTTACTGCAGTTGATTGAATGATCGCCATGCATTTGCCATGGAAAGCACTGCGAACCGGATCAACAAACGATTCAAGACAAGTGGCATCGCCGTTATCAGCAGCTTTCAGCTTTCCATCACCTTTTACACTGAGTGAAATTTTGTTGGTAGCTCCGGGACAAACAATTCCTTTATCATCTACTACAGTTACCGTTACAAATGCCAATTCTTTTTCAGAATAGAAAACCGTCTTGCGGTCAGTTTTCAGAATAATCCGGGCCGGATTTCCTGCAGTTCTCACAATTGTTTCTTTGATTGGTTTGTTATCTGCGTCGAGTGCAACCACTTTAAGCTCCCCTGGCTCATAAGGAACTTCATCCCACACCAACCGGTATTTCGTATAAAGATTTGAAGGATCTTTTGCGCGAATTCCCATACTTTTACCATTCACAAATAGTTCAGCTTTTTGAAAGCTCGTATAACAATGAACAGGAATAGGCTTGCCTTCCATTCCCTTCCAGTTCCAATGCGGGAGCAAATGAAGCACCTCTTTGTTGGTCCATTTGCTTTGATAAAGATAAAACCGATCTTTGGGAATTCCAGCCAGATCAATAATGCCGAAGTAAGAGCTTCGTGATGGCCATACATCGTTGAAGGGTGTGGGTTCTCCCAGATAGTCGAAGCCCGTCCATACAAACTCACCTCCCATGAAAGGAAACGAATCCTGGGCTGCAAACTCTTTATCGGGGGTGGAGGCCCAACCGGGGTATTCCAAATCGTAGGATGAACATTGATAGGGCACCCGCTCTTTGATCACTTTAGGCACGGCCGGGAAAAAATATTCGTCTCTTGAACTCACTGTTGAAGCGGTTTCACTTGCATACATTGTCCATTGCGGGTATGTTTCGTGAATATATCTGTAAAATTGAGGTTTATAATTCCATGCAGGCACATCGACAATATCGGCAAACCCATTTTTAATAGCTCCTTCCCACTGGTTGAATCCTGCAGTAGTGGGGCGTGTCGGATCTTCACGCTTACAGATGTCGACCAGAAATTTGCAATAGACCTCTCCTCCTTTGATCGACTGTTCCTTGATTTCATTTCCAACACTCCACATGATTACTGAGGGGTGGTTGCGGTCGCGGTGAATAAAAGCCACCAAATCTTTCTCTGCCCACTTGTCCCAAAGTGTATTATAACCATTTGCACATTTAGCATTTTTCCATTCATCAAATGCTTCGTCAATCACTAAGAATCCCATTTCATTGCAAAGTTGAAGAAATTCCGGAGCCGGTGGATTATGGCTTGTCCGTATGGCATTGCAACCCATTTCCTGCAAAAGGGTTAATTGTCTTTGAATGGCACTGATGTTGATGGCGGAACCAAGGGAGCCCAGATCGTGGTGCATACATACACCATTGAGCTTCATGTTCTTGCCATTCAGGAAGAAACCGTCATTGTTGGTGAATTTGAAATATCTAAACCCAAAAACCGTCACGTACCGGTCAGCCTTTTTGCCATCTATTTCAACAACAGACTCGGCCCTATAGAGATAAGGGTCAGTAACCGACCAAAGATGAGGTTGGTCAACTACCAATTGCTGCTTAGTTTTTTCAGCTTTTGCATCATTTGTTACTGAAGCGATCAACTGATTTTTGATATTATAAATATTTGTAGTCAGTTTTATATTGTTGTTGCCTTCTTTTATTCCTTCCAATGAAGTTTCAATGACGACAACGCCATTCCCTTTTTCAATATCAGGAGTAGTAATGTAGGTACCCCATTGTTTAACATGTATCGGATTCGTAGCTACAAGCCGCACATTACGGTAGATACCTGCTCCGGGATACCAGCGCGATGAATTGGGCATATTTTCCAACCTGACTGCCAGCAGGTTCTTACCCCCGAAAACAATTTTGTCGGTCAACTCAAAACCGAATGAAGCATATCCATAGGGCCATTCGCCTATAAACTGGCCGTTAAGGTAAACCCGGGCATGACTCATGGCTCCATCGAATTCGGCAAAAATCTTTTTACCTTTCCAAGCCAACGGGATATCGAGGGCTTTCCGGTACCAACCTATACCGATATGGGGCAGACCTCCAGTACGTCCGGAACGCCGTTTTGCCACCTTCTCACCATCTTCAGTCACCTGTACTACCTGTAAATCATTGTTTTCATCAAACGGACCTGAAATAGCCCAGTCGTGAGGTACTTCAACTGTCTGCCAGCTATCGGTGTTCAATACCGGTCGTTCACCTCCCTGAACTTCAGCATTGAAAAACTTCCAGTTAGTATCTACTAATTGTATGATACGCGTACCTTCAGTTGATTGTGCTGATGCGTTGATTCCAGCCATTATAAAAATGAACAGGACAAAAAAATTATTATTCAAATTCATATTCAAAAAGTTTTTGGTCCATTGAGATTATTAAAAGATAATTAATCAATTCTCATTATTTGTTTCCCCGTTCACGTATCCCAGTGAACGTAAAAAATGATCGGCTTTGAACACCGTTTTATTGAAATACTCTGGTTTATTGAAAAAGCCATGACCTTCGCCTTCAAATAATATTAAATCACATCTGCTTCCAATTTTTTCCATTACTGTTTTGTAGTACTTTGCTGTTTCAACCGGAATAAGTTTGTCGTTGGTTCCAAGAAAAAGTAGCGTAGGTGGTGCTTCTTTTGAAATATTATGAAGCGGAGAGAATTCCTTGTATCTTTCACCAATCCTTTCATATCCATACCCCCCTGGTCCATTATCAATAACAGGGTTAAAAAGCACCAGTGCATTGGGTATACAACTTACAGTTAAATCATCATTGTCTTCATTAAACCCCTTTACCAATGCCGTGGCAGCAGCAAGTTGTCCACCTGCTGAGCCACCTGAAGCAACTATCCGATCCGGATCAACACCTAAATTTTTTGCATTTTTTCTCACATATCTGACAGCCGATTTTGCATCCTTCAATGATTCGAAAGGAGTTGTTTTTTGTCTGCCTTTAACTCTGTAATCAGCTAAAAAACAAACTATTCCTCTGCTTGCAAAATAATTGGCATGTGGTTCAAACTGTTTAATACTGCCACTGTTCCAACCACCACCAAAAAAGAAGATAATTGCCGGATAAGAACTGTTAGCATCGTATTTTTCCGGATAGATAACATCCAGGTATAATGCAGTAGTATCAATTTGCTTATAAAGAATGTGTTTTCCTGGTTGTGTAAAACCAGGTAGTTCAAAAACTAAAAAGATTACAATAATAAGGAAGAATATCTTCATCAGAAAATAAATGAGTTAATAAATTTGATTGTTTGATCGTTCTGATGGAACTCCCATGCAGTAGAATCCATCATTTAATTATATTTTAATTCCATTTTGTGCAGCCACTACTAATTTATTCTCGGCGGCATGGTAGTTTCATGTATTTACAATTTGCTACTATATTCAATTATAAAACTTTAAATCTTCGAATTCCGAATAAAAGCAGAGGATGGAACAGGCTGTTTGCTGATTGACGGACCGCTCCACTGAAAATCAAGAGAAGGTTTTATCCCAGTTTTGTTTGTATAATACAGTCTGAAAGGATGCAATCCGGCTTTCAGCTTTATTTCTCCCTTAAGTTCTGTACCACTTGCATAACCAAAATCTGCATCGATAACGGTAGCATCATGAATACGCAGGACGGCTCCCTGGTTGGTACTCAGGAAAAAGGCGTATTCTCCATCCGCAGGAATCTTTATATATCCTGTAAAGAAAAGTGATTGATAATCAGCTTTATTTACATTCGTATTTGGTCGGTCACTCGTTCCTTTTCCAGAAGGTGTCAATGTAACAACATCTGGAACCCAAAGGAAATTACCTTTGAAGGCTTTCCAGACAACGCCTTCTGTCGTTTTTGCAACTTTAGCTGCAGGAACAAACTCATCGTCGTATGGACGCTTGGCTGATTCATTCGGACGGCGCGATTGAAGAACCTTATCTTTCATTTGTTGCTGAATGATTTCCATGCCCGGATTTCCATCCAGATTTTTTGCCTGCTGTGGATCTATTGTGATATCAAAAATTTCGAAATTATCGCTGTGCGAAATTATATTGTAACGAATTCCAACATAGTCATTCAAGCGGATCATCTGCATCTGGTTTCGATTTTTACCACGGTGATCCGGTATAAACTCATCGTAATCAGGCGTTTTTCCACCTTCAAAATATTCAACATATACAAAACTTTCCCTTTGTTTTCCTGAACCGGTGAGTGAAGGAAGAAGTGAAACACCGTCTGTGACAGCTGGGGCAGGTACCCCGGCTATCTGGGCAAAAGTTGGCAGCCAGTCATAGGATGAGCTTGGCGTTTTAATAACCCGCCCGGCAGGAAAATGGCCTGGCCAGTAAGCTAAAGCGGATACCCTGACTTCCTCCTTCAAGCAAATCACGCTTGATACCGTCGAACGGGCCAAAGCCATTAAAGAAGTTTGGCTCATAATCTTCCTTCAGATATGACTCTCTTGATGGCCCATTATCTGATGTAAACACAATCATTGTGTTGTTATCAATTTTGAGATCTTTCAGAAGTTGAATAAGGTCACCAACAGCGCTATCGATTCTTCGTGTGCTCGTTGCATATCGTTTGTAGACATTCGGCCAGGCAACTTCAGGTGTAGCGGGGTTTTTGTCATTATCGTAGGTTTCATTGGCATAATCGGGATGAATCCATGAATCAACAACTCCCGAAGCCGTATTGATCATATGCCCCGGCTGGCCGAGCCATTTCAAACACCCTT
>Ga0209123_1002828_pt1 | contig 13972 bp, 20 predicted proteins | sample BarGraIncu00431A_FD_184500 | JGI IMG/M metagenome (GOLD analysis project Ga0209123, IMG submission 184500) | Arctic peat soil microbial communities from Barrow, Alaska, USA - Barrow Graham LP Incubations 004-31A (SPAdes) (version 2) | ecosystem: Environmental > Terrestrial > Soil > Wetlands >...
GCCATTTCCACCTTCATACAACCATAACATTCTATTCTCATTATATAAATCACGACCATAATCTACACCTGCCCAGGGGATAACTTTGTGCTTGGTATTGACAATTTCCGTGAATAAAGGTTTTTGATAACCATAAGCCGCAATACGTGCCAGATCATGAGCTGTCGTAAAATGCTTTGGATCAGGTAAACCGTTAGAGTTTGTAAAGTTAGTATCATTAGCGCCAATCGCATGTGCTTTTTGTGTCATCAATTTTGCGAAATTTTCCACAGATCCTGAAATATGTTCAGCAACAGCTACAGTAGCATCATTACCAGAAATGAGCATTATTCCGTATAACAAGTCAAGCATTTTCAAATTTTCACCTTTTGACAACGATAATGATGATCCTTCCGTACTAGCAGCATGCTCACTGGTTATTACCACATCGTCAAGATTACCATGCTCTAGAGCGACAATCAAACTCATAATTTTAGTTGTGCTCGCTGGAAAATGTTGTTCTTCAGCATTTTTACTATATAAAACTTTGCCGGTTGCTGCATCCATAACAATAGCCGCTTTCGCTGTGATGGTAGGAGAATTTGGTGCTGCAACCGCCACGTTTGTAATGATAACTGATGCAACGATTAGAGCTGTAGTAAATAAACCTGTTTTTTTCATGGTTAAATATTCCTTTCACGGTACTTGATTTCAAAATGGCTATTACTATTATAGTCACATTCTTCTCACTCGTCAAAAGATAGATGCATTATTACTACTCTTAGGGAAACAATACATAGAGGGAACCTTAATATAAACTATTCTAAGGAGGTGACACTATGAATTCATTAGACGTTAAATCAACTTTACGTAATACTTTAACACAAAAGCAGGAGCTAGTCCGCGACTATCAAACTTTTGCAGCCCAACTTACTAATAATGATGTCGCAAAAATGTATAGTCATTTCGCCGAGGCAGAAGCATTACATGCCACTCAAATCAGAGAAAAGCTGGAACAATTACATTAATGTTGCATTTAATCATATGTAAAAAAACCGCACTTCATGTGCGGTTTTTTATATAGCCCTAAAATATATATTTCTGGACTATGTCTATCTGACTAATAAACAATGTAGTTACTCACCTTGCGTTTCAGCAGTTTTTGCTAATTCATCCAACTCATCTGCCTTCTTACCATCTAGCATATCTTGAATAGTACTTAACACCTTAGGTACTAGGTCAATCATTCTTCCATAGAGCAGATTTCCTTCTACTGGCATAAAACGAACGCCACTCGTCGGCGAACACACTAAGAAACCTACAGGCTTAACGCTCACCCCTGCCCCGCTACCACCGCCAAAAGAATTAATTGACTGTGACTGATCGTTTTCCTCTGGTTCAGAATTGGCTCCACCAGCTGCAAAACCAAATGAGACTCGTGAAATTGGTATTATAACAGTACCATCTGGAGTTTCCACTGGATCGCCAACAATGGTATTAACATCAACCATATCTTTAATACTTTCCATAGCCGTTTTCATTAGACCTTGAATTGGATGTTCAGCCACTACTTATCTCCCCCTTTATCACTTCATGTTATACAAAATCTTTACTACATTTATAACATTACCAAATCTTAGACTGAATATACACTGAAAATCCACCTTGAAAATATTATGACTAAATATTGGATTTACATTAATAATCGGCTTCTTAATAACAATAACATGTTTTTTCAATCTAGTTATCATTAGTGTTTTAACAGCCCACAATATGCCTGTCCCAATACCAGTTATCTCTGCATCCTCTGAACCATAAGTAGTTTTCCAGTAGAGTTGTTCACAATGGAAAGATTTAAGGATCTTGTTCATCCCACGGCAATATAGAAGTGTATAATAGTGAACTCGATTAACAACACGTTGTAGCTTTCTAGGATGCAACATATAAAATTTTATAGTTTTTTTAATAAATCTTTGTTCGCGTTTGATATGTGTTTCATCTTGGTTGTTACCAGCTTTTATTTTAGACGTAAGCCAAAACGAACTCTTAAGATCACCAATTTCTATAATTGGCATTTGCATACTATATGCCAATAATCTTTTGAAAATATAAACATCTATGGCAATATAATCATTAGAACCTTCACGTCGATACTTTAGGGCTATATAAATTTTACTATAAAAAAGCAGCCCTGTGATTACTATATTTGCTAACATGATGATTAACCAAATTTCCAAGGGACTCCACCTCGCTACTTATCTTCCTTAATGCATTAACTTATTGTTAGCCTATTTATAGATATATATGTAAAAAAAACAGCCCCATGGCTGTTTTCTCAGATCATCTTTCTATGCTAATAACTCATTTAAGGGTGGTAAATCCTGTAACCGATTTAATCCAAATGATTTTAGGAACTCATCTGTGGTTCCATATAAAATAGGCCGGCCGATGGTTTCTTTGCGGCCAATTTCTTTAATCATTTGACGTTCAACTAGCTTAGTGAGTACTTTGTCCACTTTTACGCCACGAATATTTTCTATTTCTTGCTTAGTAATCGGTTGCTTGAATGCAACAATCGACAATGTTTCCATGGCCGCTAAAGATAATTTAGAATCTTGAACTTGTGCTAATTTTTTCACAATAGTTGACAGTTCAGGTTTGGTACATAGTTGGTAGCCTGCAGCCACCTTGACAATGGTAAGCCCTCGCATATCATCAGCCATCTCTTGAATAAGTTGGTCAATTAATACATTAACTTGCTCACTAGGAATTTCAACAATTTGTGAAATTTTTCTTGCATCGATAGGGTTGCCACTAGCAAATAGTAAAGCCTCAATTTGTGCTTTAATTTTCAAATATAACATTTACGTATCTCACTCTTTCAACGTAATATATATTGGGCCAAAGCTTTTTTGTTGACTAATTGTCACCCGTTGCAATTTTATTAATTCTAACATGGCCAAAAAGGTTGCTATCACCTCTGTCCGTGTTCCGGTTCTAATAACAGCCTGGCTAAATTCTATTGTGCCCTTATGCTTGTACAATAAATGAATAATATCATAGATTTTATCCTGTACACTAAACTCTTCCCGGGCGACTAATTCATACTCATCAATACTACTTTCCCATACTGCAGCAAAAGCTGCTAATAAATCATCAAGCTTTAGCCCCATAGGCAGTGGAAGCTCTAGTTCAAAATCTTGTGGCAAGCGGGTAAAAAAACGTTCCCGCTCCTGCATCATATCTTCCATTATAGTAGACATTTGTTTAAATTTACGATACTCCAAGAGTCTATCAACTAATTCTTGCCGCGGGTCGCCTTCATCATCCATTTCTTCAATCATCTTAGGCAACTTAGGTAACAGCAAACGTGATTTTATTTGCAGTAACGTTGCTGCCATCAGCAGAAATTCACTGGCAATATCAATGTTAAATTCTTCAAGTGCTTGCAAATATTCTAAATATTGCTCAGTAACTACGGCAATGGGAATATCATAAATGTCTAGCTGATTTTTTTCTAATAGATGCATGAGTAAGGCCATGGGCCCTTCAAAGATTTCTAATTTTATTTTATAATCTGACATATTTTAAGCAAGATGCATAACCTGCCGAACTTCTTCCATCGTGCGAGCAGCAACCTTTCGCGCCCGCTCAGCGCCATAAACTAATATTTCTTTAACCCTGCCTGGATTGGCTTCAAATTCTTGGCGGCGCACATGCATGTCAGCCAAATTAGTAACCATTACCTCAGCCAAACGTTTCTTACAATCTACGCAGCCGATCGTACCAAGGCGACAAGAAGTTTCAATGTCCCTAGACTGCTCTGCATTAAAAATCTTGTGAAAAGTATACACTGTACATACATCTGGATTACCGAGATCAGTTCTTTTCACCCGATTAGGATCGGTTATCATGAGCCGGACCCTACTTCTCAGTTCATCTGGACTAGCGGCAAAAGGAATCTCATTACCATAGGATTTACTCATCTTCCGGCCATCAATACCCGGTAATATGGACGACTTACTTAGGCTGGGTTTGGGCTCAGGAAAGATAGGCTGATATAAATTGTTAAATCTCCGCACTATTTCCCGTGACAATTCCAAATGTGGTAACTGATCCTCACCCACGGGGATGGTGTCAGCTTTGTACAAGAGTATATCTGCAGTCATTAAAACTGGATACCCCAAAAAACCATAGGTATTAATATCCTTACCTTGAATCCCTAGTTGTTGAAGCTTATCTTTATATGTTGGTACCCTCTCGAGCCATGATAGCGGAGTAATCATTGATAATAATAAATGTAGCTCCGCATGTTCTTTAACATGTGATTGTACGAAAATAACATTCCGTTCTGGATCCAGCCCAGCACTGAGCCAATCAATTGCCATATCATGAATACGTTCTGGTATTTTGCTAGTATCCTCAAAAGACGAAGTCAGAGCATGCCAGTCCACGATACTAAAAAAACATTCATACTCATATTGTAGTTTTACCCAATTTTCCAGTGCCCCCATATAGTTTCCCAGATGAAATCGCCCAGACGGCTGCATGCCACTTAAAATACGTCCTTTAGTCATTTCACTTTTCTCCCTTTTTAAAGAATAATCCTCACAATTAGATTAATTATAAAACTTAACGCATTATAAAAAGGCGTTATAATAATATTGATCACATTAAGATAAACCAGTGCCAATAAAATAAAAGGCGCATAGGGCTCAATCCTCTCCATCATGTCGGCTTGACGTGCTGGCAATAAACTCGTTAATACTTTCGATCCATCAAGAGGTGGCAGTGGAATTAAATTAAAGACTGCAAAAATTAGATTATAACTATATGTAAGCTTCAGTACTGTATCCACCCCGCCCGACATGAGTTGAGACTTGGCTAATATCCCATAGATGATTGCAGCAAGAAAGGCCATAATTATATTTGCACTAGGACCTGCCAAAGACACTAACATTGTACCTTTTCGCCAATTTTTAAAGTTATTGGGATTGATCGGCACAGGCTTAGCCCAACCAAATTTGAATAGCCATAACATAATAAGCCCAAATGGATCAAGGTGGGCAATCGGATTTAAAGTCAATCTCCCCATAACCTTTGGAGTATCATCCCCCATCCATACAGCTACTCGAGCATGAGCATATTCATGAATGGTTAACGCAATCAGCAATGCTGGAATTCTAAAAATCATATTCTCATCAAAGCCAAACAATATTTTCCCTCCTCAAGTTAATAATACTACTACTGCATAAGGACAACTAAGGCTTATATCAAGCCCCAGCTCAGGTGAAAGCCTTAGTTGTCCTTACCTAGGATTGGAGATTATATACTTTCCAATCGCATAAAAAACAAATAGCAATCTAATTATACTAGAAAAGGGTAGGTAAAGCAAAATATTATGGAATATAAGTCCTTAGGATAAATAATATAACCCTAGTAAAAACTATTGTTAAGGAGGGATACTACTTTGAGAAAATCAATACCCCTAGGGATTGGGATTATTATTAGCCTCTCATTACTACTAAGTGGCTGCAACATGTTTCATCCCTTAAAAAAACCAGAAATTGGTCCGGCTGGTGCACCTGTAGAAACAAAAGAAAACCCACCATTTACCCAGCGTTTTATATCGCCACCTGGAGAATTATACGATCTGGAAGCAACTGCTGGTGTTATTTTTGAAGGTATTGTTAAGAATAATTGGCAACAGGCTACAACTGGTCTGAGCACTTTAGACAAACTATGGCACCAGGCAAAAATACTCATTGGCGATAAAAAAGGTGTTACCGCTGGAAATCAAGCACTAGAGCAGTTAACAACAGCCATCGAGAGGAAAAAAAGTTTAGATTCATATGAAAGTCTTACTAAGTTTATGGCTAGCATGAGCGACATTGGTAAATCATACAAACTGTCACCATTATCTGATATCATCGGAGTCGGCAATTCTATTCGGGCTGTTAGCTTTTATGTGGAAAATAATGATTGGCCTAAATCAGCAGCCAAAATGAAAGAACTTGACAGTACTTGGGGACAAGCAAAGCCTAACTTGGAAAGCGTTGGAGTTTTAAATAAAATAACGACAACTCATTCCATTATTAAGCAAATGAAAGATGCTATTGATGCTGAAAATAAAAATGTTGTTGAAGAACATGTTGCTAATATCAATGAAAACATGGGATATATTAGAGAGTACTATCGGGGCCAATAAATACTAATAAATAATTAATCCCCGCACTTGCGGGGTTTAATTATTTATTAGTATTATCTTCATTATTAGTATTATCTTCATTATTAGTATTATCTTCATTATTAGTATTATTGAGTCTATCGATATCTTGTGGTTTTAATGCGACAGGACGCAAAATTTTACTCGGTAATGGCAATCGTAGCAGAACATCTTTCATGCCATTAAATTCAAAGGGAATCAAAGGCCACAAATAAGGAATCCCAAATGATTTAGTAGTTGCAGTCACTATAAAAACTCCTATGAGGCCAATTAATAAGCCAGGCAATTTGAAAAACATAACTAACAATAATAATATAGCTCGAAAAAATCTTACAGCCATTGCAAATTCTATACTCGGTGTAGCAAATGCACCAACTGCGGCCACAGCCGTAAAAAAGACCACCTCATTGCCAAACAATCCCACCTTGGTGGCGAATTCACCTAACATGAAGGCTCCAATAAAGCCAAGGGCTGTAGACTGGGCGGTTGGCACATGTACTGTAGCCATACGCACTAATTCTACGCCAAGCTCAGCAAGAATGAACTGTAATCCAAGTGGGATGATACCAGGATCCTTCGGACCAAGAAATGCTAATGAAGCAGGTAACAAATGACGTTGCAATACCATCGCCAGCCATAACGGTGTTAATAATAGAGACAGCGTCATTCCTAATAATCGTACTAAACGCAAATATGAACCAATAATCACATGCTGGTGATATTCTTCTACATGTTGTACATGATGCCACATTGTTGTAGGTAAAATCATGATGTTAGGTGAATTGTCGATAACCAAACAGACATGTCCTTCCAGCAAATGTACCGCAGCTACATCTGGACGTTCAGTATAACGCACTTTAGGGAGGGGGTTCCATTTACTCCCACCAACGATATATTCTTCAATGGCTTTTTCCGCCATAGGTATGCCATCAATATTGATATTATTTAAACGTTGTTTTACAATATCAATTAATTTGGGATCAGTGATGTCCTTAATATAACCTACCGCAATATCGCTTCGTGATCGGATACCTATTTTAACAATTTCAAACCGTAAATTAGGGTCACGTAAGCGGCGTCTAATTAACACAGTATTAAAGGGTAACGTTTCAACAAATGAGTCTTTTGATCCTCGTGTCACTTTTTCAATTGTAGACTCACTTGGCGTCCGAGCCGGATAGGCCCGGGCATCAAAGATTATAATTTCCGTCTCACCATCTACTAAAAACAATAACTCACCAGACAGCAGACTGGTAACCGCATCAGTCATATTATCAATTAATTTGACCTGTGAATGGGTAGCTCTGGTATAAAATAATTTTTCCATTGTATTTACTGTCAATTCTTCAGGGTGTAATGCAAGCATATCTTGAAAAACATTGGTCAATAACACATCGTTAGTCATACCATTAATGGAGAAAGATGCCGCCCGTTTCCGCCCTACTTTATATTCGCGAAAAATAATATCGAAAGTTTCACCAACACCTAACAAATCTTTCAGATAATTAATATTTTTATCTATATCTTTGTCAATCTTTTGCTGTTCTGTCATATTCGATGCCACTCCGTTTTAAAATCTCCTCAATCGCTTTGCGGGTAATGGGTGCACCACGCCTGATATCATCGGCTTTAGCCATTTTACCAATATCCCCAACACCTACAATAAAAGGTATATCCAAATCATTGAGTACATCTACAGTATCACCAGCAATATTAGCTTTACCGCAACTCGCACCCTTCAAATATCCATATTTATCCACAGAACGATCTATTATATCCCCATTACCTGTAATACACACATCAGCGTCAATACCTGCTATACCAATAGTGTTTGATGCTACCGCCACTGCCCCTAATACTTCAATATCAGGATGTCCTGCTACATATTCCATTGCTACTTCTCCAAAACCTTTACTACTACTACCACGATCATCAAACATGACTAATACGGGGTCATGATGAACTGTTTTTAATAACCCCACGATTTCTTCTCCCGTTATCGGTGTAGGATTTCCACCAGATGCTGATATACAACGTAGACCTAACGTTGTAGCAAGTTCCTCTACCACCTGTTGTGCTACATGATCACCATCGGTAATTAGTATAACCCTTACCTTTTTTGTCAATGTTATCACCTCATGATTTTTTCATCGTCTCTTCACCTAATAAATTACTAATATCATTCGCTAGCTTTTCACTATCGCTAATAACCTGTTTGAGTTTTTTCAGGCTAGTTTCTAACTCATTGGCTAATTCATATTGGGCTTGTGCTAGCACTTGGCTTACTGTTTGTACAGGTTTTATATTCTGAGAATTTTTGCCCACTTTTGAACTACTTGCACTATTATTTTGTGCCGGTGATGATTTACTTTCACTATTTTCATTATTATTTTTTCCTTGTAACACTGAGGTCAATAACGCTTGTAATTCTGTTGTTGCACCACTATCTGCTTGCTGTTTACTATCAGCTTGTGTTGTCATCCCCCCTGCACCATTTTGTTGCCCTGAATCTTGCCCTGTGGAATTTTTGCTGTTTTGCCCACTTATTGGAGTGGAATTTGGAGTTGAACGTTTTATTTCTTCTAATTGATCATTAACCTTTTGCAACAGTAATCCAATCTCCAGATTATTAAAGCCCATAGACTTATCAGCCATCGCTGCTTGTGCTTGAATAAATCCCTGGGCCATATCGGCAATCACGCTATCATTATCATTTGCCTGATTCCCATAACCAGCTGAATTTTGCGATTGTGGCTGTTGCCCTGCATTAGATTGTTGCTGATTTTGCTGTTTATTAGCTTGCTGCTCATTATTTTGTTCAGAATAGTTTGTAACCCTCCGTGAAGTCCTTCTCGGCATCATCATTTACACCTCATATAAAATTCTTCCATATCAGTATTAGACATGATAATATGCATAATCTAAAGTTAATCACTGCAAAGGGAGATTTAAGATAAACTAAAGGATTTAGCAAGGCTTTCGTTGGTTCAAAGGCAATACCACCAAAAATCGAACAGACAATATAATTAGCGAATGACCCACTAAATATAAGCACAATTCCTATGGTACTTGAATTATAATTACTAACTACCATAGTCCCAAAAGCACCAGCTGCGATAATAGAGTCTATATGAATGTGTAAAAATACCGCGATAAAGATACGACCAAATTCATGTACACCAGCTGCCAATAAAACATAATGGGGATAACGTAGACCAACAAAAAATATTGTTGCCAACAAACCAATTAGGTCTATCCCTAACATTAGCCGCCTTTTCCTTTAGGATTAAATAAGATGGAGATAAAAAAACCAAAAATTACGGCAGCCATTATGCCCGCAGCTGTTACTCTAAGTGCACCACTAAATATTCCAATAAAGCCATAATTTTTTATATCTTCGATGGTTCCTATCACTAATGCATGGCCAAATCCTAAGAGTGGTACTGTTGCTCCAGCTCCAGCCATGTCTACTAATGGCTGATATAATCCTAGCCCGCTTAGCACCCCCCCCAAGACTACAAATAACACAAGCACATGGGCAGGTGTTAACTTTGTTAAGTCCATTAATAACTGCCCAACAACACATATTAGGCCCCCTATAACAAAGGACATTATATATAATTGCATAATAATCCCCCTTTCTTAACCTCGGCTGTCTATTGCACTTCCACTGCTACTGCATGGGCAATACAAGGAATTGATTCTTTTTGCTGATAAGATGTAGTGCTATGCAAACTACCTGTTCCAATTAAAAGAATTTTCTTCAGTTGATTCGTCACTAGCGCTCTATATATATATCCACTAAATACAACTGCAGAACTAGCACACCCGCTAGCACCTGCGTGAGTATCCTGCTGTTCACGGTAAATCATGCAACCACAATCCTCATAATTACTGGAGATATCTAGCCCTTTTTCCTGCATCAATTGTATGACCAGTTGTTTCCCAACACTTCCCAGGTCACCAGTAAAAATCATATCGTAATATGCTGGCGCCCGCCCTGTATCCTGAAGATGTTGGAGTAACGTATCCGACGCTGCTGGGGCCATGGCAGACCCCATAGCATTAGGATCCTTAATGCCATAATCAACAATTTTGCCAATGGTGGCGGCAGTAATGCGTGGCCCATTACCGATTATGGATAATACTGCCGCACCTGATCCAGTCACTGTCCACTGGGAACTAGGTGGCCGTTGCACACCAAGTTCGCTGGGAAACCGATATTGACGTTCAGCAGCATCATGATGACTAGAAGCTGCAACAGCAACTTTATTGCCAAAGCCACCATCCAGTAATATAGCACCTAGCAGTAAACTCTCAACCATGGTAGAGCAAGCTCCATATAATCCCAAAAATGGTACATTTAATTTTTTGATAGCGAAATGAGTACTCATTAGCTGATTCAATAAATCACCTGCTAATATGCAGTCAATCATATTCATCGTACTGTTATCTTTATTTACTGCTGCTTTAATCGCCCATTCCATCATATATGATTCACATTGTTCCCAACTGTCTAAATTATTTAGATTGTCAGGCATGATGTAATCAAAATATTCTTGTAATAGGCCTTCTCCCTCCATAGGTCCAACAATATTGGCTGCACCGGTTATAATGGGTGGGCTGGCAAATACAACACTTTGTTTGCCCATTTTTTTATTCATATTTTATAACCCCCTACTATTGCCTTATCCAATAGATTCCTCCCACAATAAACGCCGTTACCATGCCGTAGACTAATACGGGTCCAGCTATTACAAACATTTTAGCACCAACACCAAATACATATCCTTCTCGCTTGAATTCCATCGCTGGTGCAACAATAGAATTGGCAAATCCAGTAATTGGAACTACCGAACCCGCTCCCGCCCTTTTTCCTAATTCATCATAGACCCCTAGGCCCGTAAAAAATGCACCTAAAAAGACCAATACTACTGTTGCATAGTTTGAAGCGTCTTTTTTACTGAGCCCGATCCCTGCAAAATAATCTGTAATAAATTGTCCCAATGTACATATAAGTCCGCCAACGACAAATGCCCAACAGATATTTTTTAGGAGTGGTGGTTTAGGAGTCAACTTATCCACTTTATTTTGATATTGCTGTTGTTTCACTTGCTGTTTTAATTTTTTTAGCTGTTCTTTACTTTGTTTCGAACTTATTTCATTCGACATATGACCATCCTTTTTAAAAAGAATAAACTTGCACCATTGAAAATATCGTAACTACTTTTCCTTATTATCTTTAACCACACCTATCTAAAATATGCACTAGATAAAAAAAGACTTGGCTAAAGCCAAGTCTTCAGACCCAGGAAAAATCCTTAGTCCTTCTTACTTGGAATCGAGAAAGTGAGATACTTTCTGATCCCGTAAGAAAAAGCACCTCTGAAAGGCACTTTTTCTCATCATTACTTTCTCTTAATGTTTGACTTTAAAGGCTACTTTTACGTCGGCTTTATATTCGGCGATATGCCCATTGTCAATATTAGCAGTAAAATTAGTCACTTCCACACCAAGTATTTCATCAATGCTTCGAGACGCTTCCATTACTGCATTGTCAACTGCATCTGTCCAATTATGACTAGAAGTCCCCACTAACTCAATAACTTTCACAACCATGTTTGTTGCCTCCTTAATTAATTGATCTTACCTCACATGTAGTTTGCACATTATTAACAATGTTATACCGACTAAAATTTTTACTACTTGAAAGTTGAATATCTACTTTATCGCCAATATTAAATACTTGCTTTGCCCGTACAGGTGAATTGTGAGGAAAATCACCGTAAAGTAAAATCCATGTCAAGATACTACCACTAATGGCTAAAAATACAACCATCACAACATATATTTTTTTACGAAACATTATTCTCACCTCTTATCGTTATTATGCCCTGTCTTTGCAAAAAAAATAAGACCTCCATTATGAGGTCTGCATAAATTCTCTAATTAATTTAAGAGCATGTTTTTCAATTCTAGAAACCTGTACTTGAGATAATCCTATTATTACACCTATTTCGGCTTGTGTCTTGTCTTCAAAAAAGCGCAAATCAATAACCGTACGTTCTTTATCAGGCAAACGCGATATAACTTCCTTCAATGCTAATTTCTCAAAATAAGCACCGTCTTGTCCATCACAATATTTAATTTGGTCAAGTAACAGTACTGAATCACCATTATTATGAAAAGTATTGGCATATAAAGATGATGGTGACTGAATGGCTTCAAGGGCTGCTACCACTTCCTGAGGAGCCAAAACTAGATCGGCGGCTACTTCAGTTATCGTTGGCTCTCGCCCAAGTAGCCCCTGCAATCTTTCTTGAGTACGATGTACTCGATATGCTAATTCTTTGACTGGCCTACTCACCTTAACAGGGTTATCATCCCGCATAAATCGGCGTATCTCGCCAATAATCATGGGTACAGCATAGGTAGAAAACTGGACACCAAAAGTCATATCAAAACGTTCTATTGCTTTAATTAAACCCATACAGCCTATTTGAAACAAATCATCCCATTCATAGCCACGATTCGTAAAACGATGCACAACACTTCTTACCAGATTAAGGTTGTGTTCTAAAATAGTTTCCTTAGCGGTCTGGTCACCAGCCTGCGCCTCATGTATCAGCGCTTTTATCTCGTCATTTCCAAGCATGGTCACCCCACCTAATGCGCTGCGCTAGGCACTATTTTCTTAGTCATTCGCACTGTTGTGCCTTGATTCACTTCAGATATAACATCAAGTTCATCCATAAAAGATTCCATAAATACAAATCCCAAGCCCATACGTTCCGGATCACTCGAGTAGGAAGGCTGCCTTGCTAATGAAACATCGGCGATTCCCTTGCCAGTATCAGCAATGATGTATTCTAACTTATCTTCATGCAAAATCATAATTAATTCAATTTGCCCATGTTGTTCTTCATAACCATGTATGACAACATTGGAAACGGCTTCCGATACAGCGACTTTTATTTCATCAATTTCATTTAAAGTAAAATCAATCTGAGCGGCAAAAGCCGCAGCAGTCACCCTGGCAATAGCAACATTCTCACTAAGACTTTGAAGATATATTGTAATTTTATTTTTAATTGCCATGATGCCCTCCTCACAAACACTCTAAAGCTTCTGCTTCTGAATTGTATAATTTAATAATCTTTAATAATCCAGATAACTCAAATATCCGTACAACTTGCGGCTGAATGTTGGTAGCAAGTACTTTACCACCTGCTGCATTAATTTTCTTATAGCGTCCCAAAATAACACCGAGACCCGAACTGTCGATAAATTTGACTGCTTCTAAATTAAATAAAATATGCTTTACACCACTTGTCTCCAAGGCATTGTCTATTGTTTGTCTGAATTTGTCCGCACCATGCATGTCCAATTCCCCTTCAACTCTAACGATTAAAACACCTCGTTTCAGAAAAGTAGTTATCTTCAATATCTATTTCCTCCCTTTTTCGTGTTCTACTAATAATATTCTATTTAAGGTAAATTTTTCCTGCAAGAAACTAAAAAAAAGCGGAAAATATTCCGCCTTTAGAAACAGACCTCTTTACCGTGATATGACAAATAAATTATTAAGCATGTTTTGCATCGTTCTCAGTAAAGATGCCTTTTCAATATTTTTTTCAGCCAATAAATCTACCTTGCCAATTTCTTTACCATCTCGCAGCACCACTAATTCACCATACTTTTGTCCTTTATTAATGGGTGCGGTTATTGCTGGATCTGTAACAACCTTCTTCTGCAAATTTTTATTCT
>Ga0209123_1002829_pt1 | contig 13972 bp, 9 predicted proteins | sample BarGraIncu00431A_FD_184500 | JGI IMG/M metagenome (GOLD analysis project Ga0209123, IMG submission 184500) | Arctic peat soil microbial communities from Barrow, Alaska, USA - Barrow Graham LP Incubations 004-31A (SPAdes) (version 2) | ecosystem: Environmental > Terrestrial > Soil > Wetlands >...
GTCGGCGCTAAAAGCAACGCCTTCGGCGGCCGCTGCAGCTTTCAGGCCGTCGGTCAGTGAGCGAGTTGTGCGCGCAAGATTTTCATAAAACCCGGGTTTGCTGATTTCGCGCAGGGTGGCCAGGCCGCAGGCGGTCGCTACTGGGTTGCCTGACAGTGTGCCGGCCTGATAAACCGTTCCCAAGGGCGCCAGATGTTCCATGACAGCGCGTTTGGCGCCAAAGGCGGCCAGCGGCATGCCACCGCCAATCACCTTGCCCATCACCGTCATGTCGGGCTCAAAGCCGGGGATTTCCTTGGCATAAACGCTTTGTGCGCCGCCCAGCGCCACCCGGAATCCAGTCATTACCTCGTCAAAAACCAGCAGTGCGCCGTACTGGGTGCAGAGCTCGCGGCAGCGTTTCACAAATGGCACGCTAGCGCGCACAAAGTTCATGTTGCCGCAAATTGGTTCCATCATCAGGCAGGCAATTTCACTGCCCTGCACGGCAAAGGCCTCCTCTAATTGCTCAATGTTGTTGTATTCCAGCACCAGCGTGTGTTGCACCACTTCAGGTGGCACTCCGGCGCTGGTAGGGTTGCCAAAAGTGGCCAGACCTGAACCAGCCTTCACTAAAAGCGCATCAGCATGACCGTGGTAGCAGCCCTCAAACTTGATGAGCTTGCTGCGGCCGGTGGCGCCGCGCGCCAGGCGAATGGTGCTCATGGCGGCCTCGGTACCGGAGCTGACCAGGCGCACCATGTCCATGGACGGAACCAGGCGCAGAATTTCTTCGGCCAGCTCGACTTCGCGTTCAGTCGGCGCGCCGTAAGAAAAGCCTTCAAGTACAGCAGCCTGCACCGCTTGTACGACCGCCGGGTGCCCGTGTCCCAGAATCATGGGGCCCCAAGAGCCAATAAAGTCGGTGTAACGCTGATCATTGGCATCCCAGAAATAGGCGCCTTGGGCGCGTTTGATAAAACGTGGCGTGCCGCCAACTGCCTTGAAGGCCCTGACCGGTGAATTGACACCACCGGGGATCACGCGTTTGGCACGTTCGAACAGAATTTGGTTGTTATCAGTGTTGAGTGTCATGGGGAAGGGGTTTCAGAGTGGGGATAAAAGAGAGGAAGATGAGGACAATGCGCTGGTTTGGCGGACCTCTGCCAATGACTCGTTCAAGTATTTGGCTACTAGGGAAACCATGGGGGGGTGGTGTGAGCGGGCCAGTGTGTTTCTTCAGGCAAAATATCACATAGCGTGGCGTGCGGCGAAGCATTGCGAATGCCGCTTTTTTTTCGGTGCTTGCATTCTATTCGAAGGCCCTTTAAGCTGTGAAATCGACCAAAACATGGATGTGTCTGATTTGTGGATGGATCTATGACGAAGACAGGGGGGATCCCGATCACGGCGTTGCCCCGGGGACAGTATGGAGTGCAGTGCCTGTCAACTGGACTTGCCCTGAATGTGGTGCCCGCAAGGAGGATTTCGAAATGGTGCAAATTTAGGCGCCGTTATTGAAATGTGTACTATCGCTAAGATTTATCACCAATTCAGGAGCATTGTTTTGTGAATACGACTGGATCGACTTTCAAAGTTCTGGTGATTGACGACAGCAACACCATCCGGCGTAGTGCCGAGATTTTTTTGAAGCAGGGCGGCCATGAAGTCATGCTTGCCGAAGATGGTTTTGATGCCTTGGCAAAAGTCAATGACTACCAGCCCCATCTCATTTTCTGCGACATCCTGATGCCTAGATTGGATGGCTACCAGACCTGTGCGATCATCAAGCGAAATGCCAAGTATTCAGATGTGCCCATTGTCATGCTGTCTTCCAAAGACGGTGTTTTTGACAAAGCGCGCGGACGCATGGTCGGGGCGCAAGATTATTTGACAAAACCATTTACCAAAGATCAATTATTGCAAGCTGTACAGCAGTTTGGCAAACTGACGCAAGGAGTTAATTAATGGCTATCCATAAAGTGCTGATCGTGGACGACTCAAAAACCGAGTTGATGTTCATGACCAATTTGTTGCAAAAAAACGGCATGTCGGTGCGCACGGCAGAGGGCGCTGATGAAGCGCTGCGCCGACTGGCAGAAGAAAAACCCGATCTGATCCTCATGGACGTGGTGATGCCGGGCCAAAACGGCTTTCAGCTGACGCGGTCCATTAATCGTACGCCCGAGTATTCGGATATTCCAATCATTATGTGCACCAGCAAAAGTTTGGAGACAGACAGGGTATGGGGTATGCGCCAAGGCGCGCGCGACTACATCACCAAACCGGTTGATGCAGCCGAGTTGTTGGTCAAGATCAAGGCGCTGGGCTGAAATTCTCAAGATCGCATGGCTAATCGCGAAGCACTTCGAGAACTCCAGACCCGCCTTGCCAGTCGATTGCAGGCGGCTCGCTCTGGGGACGTGTCAGTTGCGTGGCTGGCTGTCAAGGCGGGCGAGTCAAACTACCTGTTTCCGCTGGCGCAGTCCGGCGAGATATTTCCACTGATCAACGTTCAGGCTGTCCCCTATTGCCGTCAATGGTTCATGGGTGTTGTCAATCTTCGTGGTGGCCTTTTTGGCGTTGTCGATCTGGCAAGTTTCATGAACGACGGATCGACTCGAGGCAGAACCGAACAGTCGCTCGCTGAGTCCAGTGTCATCACGATCAATTCGGCGCTGAATCTCAATTGTGCTTTGATGGTGGACGGTCTGGCCGGACTTCGCAAGCGTGATGCGTTTACCGGTGCCGAGGCGCCACCCGAGGGTTCTCCGGTTTTTTTTGGCACCCGGTTTACTGACCGCAACGGCGCGCATTGGCAGGAAATCAACTTGCAGTTTTTGTCTCAACTTCCAGAATTTCTCAGCATTAGCGCTTAAGTTTTACCTAGGGTTTCATCATGTCCGTCGTTGATCAACTGAAAAATTTTTTTGTCAAAAAAGTACCCGAGTCTGATCAAGATTCCCGCTTGAGCCTTGGCGTGCCGGGCGCCACCATATATCCGATGGAGATGGATCAAATGACGGGCACAACAGAATCCAGACAAAAAAGACCGGTTGCGCCAGGGCAGTCCACTGGGGACAAGGGTGAGGGGATTGATGAAGAGGCGACCAACCTGATCGCCCTTCCGATTTTGGGGCAGAAAACGGTAGTCCAGCATCAGCGCTTGCTTTCGATTCTGCTGGGTCTGGCGTTGGTTTTGCTAGCAGTTGTGACTTTGTTTGCGTTAAACCAGTCGAACAAGGTGGCGCAGCAATTAGGGGCCACGGGACAGTCGCTGATGCAGTCACAGCGTCTGGCGAAGTCGGTTTCCCAGGCATTGGTGGGTGGTGCAGAAGCCTTTCCCGACGTGGTAGAGAGCTCGGGCGTTTTAGCCAGGTCAGTACGCGGGTTGAAAGCCGGTGATGAGCAAATGGGTTTGAGTGCCTTGAGTCCAGATTACTCGCCGGAGCTTGACAAAATCACGCCGCTGATGGAGCGGGCAGAAAAGAATGCGGCGATTGTCTTAGGGCAGCAAAAAATCTTGACACAGGTAGGTGCCGCGCTTCGGCTGATTAATCGGCAATCTTCAGATCTACTGGAAATAGCAGAGACTGTGTCCTCCCTCAAGTTGCAACAAAACGCCGCCGCCACAGAGATATCGGCGGCCGGTCAGTTGGTGATGCTGACACAGCGTATCGGCAAGTCTTCAAATGAGTTCCTGACGGCTGAGGGTGTGAGTCCGGAGGCGGTTTTTCTGCTGGGCAAGGACTTGAACTCGTTCAAGGAAATCGCTCAAGGCATGCTTGATGGTAGTCCCGAGTTGCGTTTGGTCGCCACGAAAGACCCGCAAACACGTGAGCAGTTGTCTGCCTTGATTAATCTTTTTGAGGAGACACGAAAGCAGGCGGGTGCCATTTTGGGTAATCTACAGGGGCTTGTTTCGGCTCGTGAAGCGCAGGTTTCCATTATTGCGGACAGTGAATCTCTGCGCCGAAAGCTTGAAGAGTTGCAGGGCAAACTGTCAGCACAGGCAGGCCTTGGTGCTGGTGCTTTGTCGATGCTGGTGGGGTCTGTTTTGCTGGCGCTGCTTTGTGCTGGTGGCTTGTCCTATGTTCAATTGCTTGACAGCCGCAAGCGTCAGGTCGCGGCCGAAGCGCAGCGCTTGGAAGCCGAGCGTCAGGAGAAGGAGGCGAAACGGGTGAATGATGCCAACCAGGCTGCTATTTTGCGTTTGATGAATGAGTTGCAAACTGTCGCCGAAGGCGATTTGACGCAAGAAGCGACTGTGACAGAGGACATCACGGGGGCCATCGCCGATTCAGTGAATTACACGGTGGAAGAGTTGCGATCTCTGGTGGGTAACGTGCAAAGCACGGTCACCCGTGTGGCGCAGACTACCGCTGACGTGGACACAACTTCAACAGAGTTGTTAGCAGCTTCTAATGAACAGTTGCACGAAATTCGGGAAACTGGGCGCTCGGTAGTGGATATGGCTTCACGGATCAATGACGTTTCTGTGCAGGCACAGGAATCCGCCTCGGTTGCCAGGCAGTCTCTGCAGGCTGCGGAGGTGGGTTTGAAGGCGGTGCAAAACACCATTGGTGGCATGAACTCGATTCGGGACCAGATACAGGAGACCTCCAAGCGCATCAAGCGCCTGGGCGAGTCGTCCCAGGAAATTGGTGAAATCACAGAGCTGATTTCCGACATTACCGAGCAGACCAACGTGTTGGCGCTCAACGCCGCCATTCAGGCCGCGTCGGCCGGTGAAGCCGGGCGGGGCTTCTCGGTGGTGGCCGAGGAAGTACAACGGCTTGCCGAACGATCAGCCGATGCGACGCGTCAAATTTCGGCACTGGTCAAAGCGATTCAGACCGACACCCAGGATGCGGTGGGTGCTATGGAGCGGTCAACCCAAGGGGTGGTGGAAGGCGCCAAGCTTTCGGACAACGCCGGTACCGCGTTGACTGAAATTGACCAGGTGTCCCGACGTCTGGCGGAGCTGATCGAACAAATTTCCAATTCAACCTCCCGCGAGGCGAACCTGGCCAACGTAGTGGCTGACAATATTCAGCACATTTTTGCGGTTACCGAACAGACGGGTGAGGGGACGCGTTCCACCGCAGCCCAAGTCCGCGAGCTCTCGAAAATGGCTGAAGAGTTGCGCCAGTCAGTGTCACGGTTCAAGATTGCCTGACTCTCATCAATCTGAACTTGTTCCCCCAGGAGCGCACGATCCCATGCAAGTAAACGCTGCCCCGACTGGCGCCAATGAACCGGCGACCCACGACCTTGGGCCTTTGGCCTGGGTGCTCGAAGAGCTGCGCAAATCGTTGACTGGTGCGACCAAAGCCCTTCGTCGGTTCGTTCGTGATGCCGAGTTGGCACGTGGTTCTGATCTGGCTGCGCTGGATGCCAGTCAGTTGCGCATCGCCCGCCAGCAACTGCATCAGGCCGTTGGCGCCCTGGAGATGGTAGGCATGGCAGCCCCGGCCAAGATATTGCGATCCATGGAAGCGCTGGCGCAGCGATTTGTGCAACGCCCCGAGCTGTGCAGCGACGAGGCAGCTAACAAGGTAGAGCGTGCCAGTTTTGCGCTGACTGAATATCTGGAAGGCGTCCTCAAGGGCAAAAATGCTTCACCGGTGGCCTTGTTTCCCCAGTACCGCGATGTTTTGGAACTGGTGGGCAATGATCGTGTTCATCCTGCGGACTTGTGGCCACTCGAATTGCGCTGGATTGATGTCGTTTTGCCACAAGAAGCGGTGGCGCTGGCCTATGACTCATCGGTTCGAACCCGCCTTGACATGGCCGTTCTGAAGATCGTCAAGTCAGGCGATGTGGCCGCTGCACAGGCCATGTGTGGTATCAGTCAGGGGTTTGCAGCGGCTCAAAAGGGGCTAGAAGCACGCGTTTTCTGGAAGATTGCTGCGGCCTATTTTGAAGCTCTGTCTTTGGGTCTATGCCCCTCTGATGTTTACGGCAAGCTGGCAGCTTCCCGAATTCTTCTTCAGTACAGGACCCTGGCCCGGGGTGAGCCGGGAATTTCCGAGCGACTGGTACAGGATTTGCTGTTTTTTTGTGCGCAAGCAGTGCCTGCGCTGACGGCCGACGCGCCAGTACTGGCTGCAGTTCGCGCCGCGTATGGGTTGACCCAGACGAAATCATTTGATTATGAACGGCCTCAGTTTGGTCGTTTCGATCCAGCGCTACTGGTTCAGGCCCGCAAGCGTATTGCGGCTGCCACCGAAACCTGGTCTGCGCTTGCCGGGGGCGATACCAACCGCTTGAAGGTGGCCCTTGACCAATTCAGTCTGGTGACCGATTCAGTATTGAAAATGCATCCCGAGAGTGCTGATTTGGTCCGGGCATTGACGCAGGCGATCGAAAAGACAGCGCTGTCAGGTGAGGCGCCTGCCCCCGCACTTGCCATGGAAGTTGCGACTGTTGTGCTGTATCTCGAGGCCGCCTATGACGATCTGGATCCGACCGACTCGCAGATGAAGGAGCGCAGCACCAGTCTTGCAGCCCGGATGGAGAATGTCAACGCGGGCGGGCAACCGGAGCCGCTCGAGGCTTGGATGGAGGAGTTGTACCGCAGGGTCAGTGATCGTCAGATCATGGGCAGTGTCGTTGACGAGTTGCGAACGACGCTTGGGGGTGTTGAAAAATCGCTGGATTCATTCTTTCGTAATCCTTTTGATAAGGTTCCTTTGCACGAGGTGCCTAGTCAGTTGGCCCAGATGCGGGGAGTTTTCTCGGTTTTGGGCCTTGATCAGGCAGCCCTTGCAACGCTGCGCATGCGTGACAGTGTCGAGAAATTTCTGGTTGACGATATTGACGCTGATGCGGCACGAGCGGGCATTTTTGAAAAGCTGGGCAACAGTCTGGGGGCCCTTGGGTTTCTGATTGACATGCTGAGTTACCAGCGCACGCTGGCCAAGAAACTTTTTGTGTACGACGAGGAATTGGGTGAGTTCAAGCCTCTGATGGGGCGTGAAAAGACGGGCGACCGGACCGCAGAGAGCACATCGGTGTTTGGCGTTGACAAGGTTTCCGACAATGCGCTGGCTGCCGTGGAAGCGCCTTCTGAGAGCTTGTCAGCAGCAGTTCCTGCCGAAGAGCCAGCCCCGGCGCTAGTCTTGCCACCAGAACCGGTCAGTCCAGTGGTGCCCGAGCCGGCAGGCGATGGCGATGAAACTGACTTGAAGGATATCTTCCTGGAAGAAGCGCGTGAAGTGGTTCAGGCCGGGTTTGAGGCGATCTCTGCACTGGCAGACGAGCCCGCAGATATGGGTCAACAGACGACACTGAGGCGCGCTTTTCATACGCTCAAAGGCAGCTCACGCATGGTGGGCCTCAATGAATTTGGTGAAGCAGCCTGGTCCCTGGAGCAGTTGCTCAATACCTGGCTGGCTGAGCAAAAGCCTGCCAGCAGTGAATTGGTTAGGCTTGCAGATAGGGCCATGCATGGCTTCGACCGTTGGGTCGAGGATATTGCAGCAGGAGAAGATGCAAAGTGGAATGCGCAGGCCTTTTGCAAGGCTGCCGATGGTTTGCGCCTTGACAACACTGAAGTTGAACTTTTGTTTCCGGGCGAAGAGGTGCAGGGCCTAACCCCGGATGAGACCCCGCATGCCGATTTTGTCTCAGCACAAGTTATTGATCTGGACGTGACGCAGGCTTTTGATGTCAATCTCGCCTTGGCGGTCGATGGCGATACGGGATTGTCATCGGCTGTTTGGGTTCCGGATGAGCCGCTGGCGCTTGATGATTTCGATTTTGGCACTAGCGCTGACTTGACGCCATCACCTGATGAGGCCGCAGTTATTCTGAACGTTTCGGACGAAGTGGAGACCTTCTCGGCTGAGTTTGCGGAGCTTGTGAGTGACGCTGCCGACGTTCAGCCTGAGCCCCAACAAGCCAGTCTTTTGGATTTGGATCTGGAAGATCAGGTCAAGGTGATCGGGTCGCTGCGCATTGGCATCCCGCTATACAACGTCTACCTGAATGAGGCAGATGAGCTGTCTCGGCGCTTGCTGACAGAACTGAGCGAATGGGCTTTGGAGTTGCATCGACCGGTTTCGGAAACGACGGTGGCACTGGCGCATTCCCTGGCTGGCAGTTCGGCAACGGTCGGTTTTTTTGCCCTGTCCGAGATGGCGCGGGCGCTGGAACACGCCTTGCAGCATGTGCGTCTTCATGTTCAGGGTATTCCAGAGCACGCCCAGGTATTCATGGCGGCGGCAGAAGACATGCGCCGTCTGCTGCATCAATTTGCAGCTGGATTCCTCAAGGAGCCTGATCAGGCGCTGCTCGACGCACTGAAAGCCATTCTGGAAATCGAGTTCCCGGCCGTTGCAGCGGGTGTCGTTGACAGCTTTTACGCTCAACTGGTGGATGAGTCGGCAGTTGCCGAGCCGTCCGGCTTTGATCAGGTCGTGGACGGTGTCGTGCCAGAAGCAGAAGCAGAGTCGCTCGCAATCCCCCTTGCAATTGCAGAGACCGATTTTCCTGATGCTGGTTTGGCGGTTGTAGCCGCAAGTCCGGGTGTGCTGGCCGACACCCTCGTGTCCGATCGGGGGCTTGCAGAGCCGCTCGTATCAACGCCTGACGTCGATGCTGTGCCAAGCCCCGCAATTGGCGCGGCCGAAGTTGAGCCTATTGACGCACTTGATGTGCTTGATGCACTTGATGCACTTGATGCACTTGACGTTGACCTTTTCCCGATTTTTGAGGAAGAGGCGCTTGAATTGTTGCCGCAGCTCGGCGGCGCATTGAGGCAATGGCTGGCTCGCCCCGACAACCTGGGTGCTCGCAATGAAGTGCTGCGGGTTCTGCATACGCTCAAAGGCAGCGGACGACTGGCCGGCGCCATGCAATTGGGCGAGATGACTCACCGCATGGAGAGCGCGATTGAGCAGATGGGGAGTGAATCTTTGTCGGCGGCACAGCTGGAGCCCCTGCTGGCTCGGTTTGATGCAATACAAGCCAACTTTGAACAATTGCGTGCAACGCCTGAACAGGCCTTGAGTTTGCCAGAGGTCAATCCGGCGCCGCAAGCGGAGATCGCTCCAGCCGAGCTCACCGAGGTGGTGGCTGCAGGTGTCGAACCGGCAAAATTGGTGGCACCCGATACATCGGGATTTATCCCTCGGGCATCGCCACGCCCGGGAACTCAGCCAACTGTGCGCGTGCGTTCACAGTTGCTGGACCGCCTGGTGAATCAGGCGGGAGAGGTGATGATCACGCGGTCCCGGATGGAGGCTCGCTTGGGTCAGTTGCGTGGGTCATTGGGTGAACTTACCGGCAATCTGGATCGCTTGAGAAATCAGTTGCGCGATATCGAGGTGCAGTCGGAGTCCCAGATGCAGTCTCGGCTGGCACAGGCCAAAGACACCGCGCAGGGTTTTGATCCGCTGGAATTTGACCGTTTTACCCGAGTGCAGGAACTCACGCGGATGATGGCTGAGTCGGTGCATGACGTCGCCACGGTGCAGCGTAACTTGCAGCGTGCGGTGGAGGGGAGTGAGGACGATCTGATCGCCCAGGGGCGCCAGGCCCGTGAATTGCAGCGTGACCTGTTGCGCACCCGAATGGTGGAGTTCGACGGAATTTCAGACCGTCTGTACGGTGTTGTTCGCCAGGCTTGCAAGGACGCCAACAAGCAGGTCAAGCTCGACATCAAAGGAGGGTCTCTGGATATGGATCGCGGCGTGCTGGATCGCATGGCACCCGTTTTTGAACATTTGCTGCGCAATTCGGTGGCGCATGGTATTGAGGACTCGTCGCTGCGCGTGGCAGCGGGGAAACCGATGGTCGGTACCATTGGCATCCATCTGCAACAACAAAGCAATGATGTCACGGTGGAATTCAGTGACGATGGCGCCGGGCTGGACCTGGACCGAATCCGGGAAATAGCACGGGCCAATGGTCTGATGCCTGAGGGCGGCACATTGACCGATGCCGAGGCCGCCGATCTGATCTTTACCCCCGGCTTTTCCACCGCCGAGCAGATCACCGAGTTGGCCGGTCGCGGCATTGGCATGGACGTCGTGCGCTCCGAAGTCAGCGCGTTGGGTGGCCGCATTGAAACCTCGACCGAGCGCGGACAGGGAACGAAGTTCAAGCTGGTGCTGCCGCTTACCACGGCAGTGACGCAGGTGGTCATGTTGCGCATAGGCGAGTTGGTGGTCGGCGTGTCGGCGAATCTGGTCGAGATGGTACGTCGGGTGCCGATTGCCGATCTTGAGCGCGCCTATCAGGACCATGTATTTGCGTTTGGTGGCGAACAGGTGCCGTTTTTCTGGGGTGGCGCTCTGTTACAGGCATCGGCTCACAGTAACGAGGCCGTCACCAAGACCCTGCCGGTGGCGATTTTCCGCAGTGCGGGCCAAAGAATTGCGGCGCACTTCGATGAAGTGCTGGGTAATCAGGAAGTGGTGGTCAAAAACCTCGGGCCTCAATTGTCCCGTCTGCCGGGCCTGACCGGTATGTCGGTGTTGGCCTCAGGGGCCGTGGTCTTGATCTACAACCCGGTGGCCCTGGCCTCCGTTTATGGCGAGCGAGCACGTCACCTCAGTCTGGATTCGGTGCAGGCTGTGGACCAAGCCGCTACACCATCGCAGGCTTCGCCGCTGGCCAGTGTCAATCAGGCGCCCCTGGTGTTGGTGGTAGACGATTCGATCACGGTGCGCCGTGTCACCCAGCGCCTGCTTAAGCGCGAGGGTTTTCGGGTGGCACTTGCCACCGACGGTCTGCAGGCGCTGGAGCGTTTGCAAGAGGAAAAACCGGCGGTTGTCCTGTCTGACATTGAGATGCCGCGCATGGATGGTTTCGATCTGGCGCGAAATATCCGCGGCGATGCCAGACTGCGCGACCTGCCTATCATCATGATTACATCGCGCATTGCCGAGAAACATCGTGAACGCGCGCGCGAACTCGGTATTGATCACTACTTGGGCAAGCCGTATTCAGAGGACGAGCTGATTGGCTTGGTGCGGCAGTATTGCCTGTCAACGGTTGAGGGCTGAAAAGACCTCTAGCCCCCGTGGTTGCATGGTAAGAAGCTACATTATTAATAGCAAAAAAATCAAATGGCAGATTGGGTTTTTTTGACCACGGCGTAGCGTTGCAAGGTCAGTTCGCGTGCCGCATCGTGCGCCAAAATGGGCGCAGGGCAGTTTTGGCCCAGCGTCACGCCCGCCATCTGCAATTCAAGCGGTTTGGCGGTCCAGGGCCAGACACAAGGCGGCGTTGTCGATCAGCCGCAGATCACGGCGAAACCACATCAAACCAGAATCGAATGGCTTGTTCATGATCACCGTTAAAATCGGCGCATGCCTGCAGATTTTGCCTTGACCAACCTGACGAATCATTTTCTGATCGCCATGCCCGGTCTGCAGGACGAGATTTTCTCCCGCAGCGTCGTCTATGTGTGTGAGCACAGCGAGCGCGGCGCGCTGGGTTTGGTCATCAACAAGCCCTGTGATATCGACATGAAGCGCCTGTTTGAAAAGGTGGAACTGCCGATGTGCCGCGCCGACCTCTCCAACACGCCAGTTTTTTTGGGCGGGCCGGTGCAAACCGAGCGCGGTTTTGTGCTGCATGAAGCGACTTTTGCCGACGCCGACAAACCGGCCGAGTCGGTTTACGCTTCCACCATGGTGATCCCGGGTGGGCTGGAGATGACCACTTCCAAAGATGTGCTTGAAGCGATTTCTACCGGGGCCGGGCCGCGCAAAGTGTTGGTGTCGCTGGGCTATGCCGCCTGGGGTGAAGGGCAACTGGAGTCTGAAATTTCAGAAAATAGCTGGTTGACCGTGGCCGCCAGCAACAGCGTCATCTTTGATACACCGGTGGCCCAGCGCTACGAGCAAGCGTTGTTGTTGCTCGGTTTGGAGCTGTGGATGCTGTCGCCCGACGCCGGGCATGCATGACGCACTTGAAGATGCCCTTGCCGTTACAGCCCATGCCTGAACCCTTGATTAAACCCCTGGCTGACGCGGCTCCTGGAGAAAATTCAGTGCACGTTGCGGCGAACTTGCAGACTTTTCTGGCACTTGACTTCGGTATGAAGCGTACCGGCTTTGCCGTCGGTAATCGCTTGTTGCGTACCGCCCAGCCGCAGGGCACGATTGCCGCCGAAGGCGACGCGCGCTTTGTCAAAATTGCCCAGCAACTCAAGGAATGGCAGCCTGATGCGCTGGTGGTTGGGGTGCCCTTTCACCCGGACGGCGCCGCGCACGAGAACACGCTGCGGGCGCGGCGGTTTGCACGCCAGTTGCATGGCCGATTCAAACTGCCTGTGTTTGAAGTTGATGAGCGTTACACCACGACCGAAGCGCTGGCACAAGGCGCACGCGACGCCGATGCGATGGCTGCCTGCATTATTCTGGAACAATTTTTAAGGAGTATTCCATGAGCATACTGGCGCTGGACGCTGAAGGCCTGTACCTTGAGTTACTGACGGGCGTGCGCGCCCTGTTTCGCCCTGGCATGCATTTGGTCGGGATCACTTCCGGGGGCGCCTGGCTGGCCGAGCGTCTGCAGCGCGACCTGAGCCTGTCCGAGCCCCATGGCGTGATCTCGTCCGCCCTGCATCGTGACGATTACGCCCGCCGCGGCATGACTGCTGCGGCGCAAACGCAAATTCATTTTGATGTCAATAACGCCAGCATCATCCTGCTGGACGACGTGCTGTTCACCGGGCGCACCATTCGCGCGGTCATCAATGAACTGTTTGATTTTGGTCGACCGGCCACCATCAAACTTGCCGTATTGGTGGACCGGGGTGGCCGCGAGCTGCCGATTCAGGCCGACGTGTGCGCTGCCCGCGTCGTGTTGCCCGCGACTCAGTCATTGGCCTTGGCGCGCAGTGAAGCCGGGGTGTTCAGTTTTAACGTGAAGGCGCGCTAGACCATGCTTTACAAACGCAACCTCCAGCTCAATAAAAACGGTGAGCTGATTCACCTGCTCTCGACCGAGGGCTTGCCCAAGAGCATCCTGACCCAGGTCCTCGATACCGCCACCAATTTCGTCAGCATCGGGGACCGCGAAGTCAAGAAAGTGCCCCTGCTGCGGGGAAAAAGTGTGTTCAACCTGTTTTTTGAGAACTCCACCCGCACCCGCACCACCTTCGAGATTGCCGCCAAACGGCTCAGTGCCGACGTCATCAACCTCGATATTGCGCGCTCGTCGGCGGCCAAAGGCGAGTCCTTGCTCGACACTGTTGCCAACCTGAGCGCTATGGCGGCTGACCTGTTTGTGGTGCGCCACAGTGAATCTGGCGCGCCTTACCTGATTGCGCAGCATGTGGCGCCGCATGTGCATGTGATCAATGCCGGCGACGGGCGCCATGCGCACCCGACGCAAGGCTTGCTCGACATGTACACCATCCGCCACTACAAAAAAGATTTTTCCAATCTGACGGTGGCCATTGTGGGCGACGTGTTGCACTCGCGCGTGGCCCGCTCTGACATTCATGCCCTCACCACGCTGGGCTGCGCTGAAGTGCGCGTGGTCGGTCCCAAGACCATTGTGCCGGGCGACATGGCGCCCATGGGCGTGCGCGTCTGCCACACGCTGGAAGAAGGCATCAAAGGTGCTGACGTGATCATCATGCTGCGTCTGCAAAACGAGCGCATGAGCGGCGCGCTGCTTCCCTCCAGCCAGGAGTTTTTCAAGAGCTTTGGCCTGACGCCGGAAAAACTGCAGCTGGCCCAGCCCGATGCCATCGTGATGCACCCGGGGCCGATCAACCGGGGTGTGGAAATTGACTCGGCGGTGGTGGACGGCAAACAAAGTGTCATCTTGCCGCAGGTAACTTTTGGTATTGCCGTGCGCATGGCGGCGATGAGCATCGTGGCAGGGAATGAGGCCTGATATGAAAACACTGACAACTATTCTGCTCAAGGGCGGCCGGGTCATTGATCCGGCCAGTGGTTTTGATGAAATTGCGGACCTGGCCCTTGCCAATGGGACAGTTTTAGCTATTAAAAATATAGCATCT
>Ga0209123_1002831_pt1 | contig 13964 bp, 14 predicted proteins | sample BarGraIncu00431A_FD_184500 | JGI IMG/M metagenome (GOLD analysis project Ga0209123, IMG submission 184500) | Arctic peat soil microbial communities from Barrow, Alaska, USA - Barrow Graham LP Incubations 004-31A (SPAdes) (version 2) | ecosystem: Environmental > Terrestrial > Soil > Wetlands >...
GGCTATCTCCCAAACAACGCGATTCAGGCACGTCTGTTAAGGGTAAACCCTCACTATGCAAGATCGGTAGCGCTAGAATGCGAAAAGCCCTTTATATGCCGGCACTCTCTGCAGTGAGATCAAATCCCTTTGTGAGGGCATTGTACCTTCGATTGAAAGAAAAATCGAAGAACGGGATGGTCATCGCGTGCGCCTGTATGAAAAAGCTTGTACATATAATGTTTGGGGTCCTCAAGAACGGTAAACCGTTTGACCCCACTTACGCCTAATTTCTTGACTTCTACAACGGTATCTCCCCCTCCGGGAGAGGGGACTTTCTGACACCGAGAGTACTGATCAGCAGGGAACCTGTGGCAGGCACCCCGCAAGGGGTGCCCACTGTGTCAACCCTGCAGGATGTATTGCTGCAGGTTGGTGATGGTGAAATGCTGCTCCGAAATGATCGCCTTGACCACGTCGCCGATCGATATCATTCCGATCACCTGGTCGTTCTCGATGACAGGCAGGTGCCGCAGAAACTTCTGAGTCATGAGCGCCATGCACTCTTCGTTGCTGGCGGTCGGCGGGATGCAAAGGACCTTGTGGGTCATGATGTCCTTAACCTTGGTCTCTTTGGAGGATTTCCCCTCCAGGATCACCTTCCGGGCGTAATCGCGCTCGGAAAGAATCCCCACCAGTTTCTGTCCCTCCATAACCGGCAGTGCTCCAACATTTTTTTCTGACATCAGTGTGATGGCAGCGAACACGGTAGCGTTCGGGCTAATAGAAATGATGTCGACGTTTTTGCCTTTCAGAATCTCTCTGACCGTTTTCATGCGATCTCTCCTTAGGTGGCATGTGGGAAACCAGTGTGAAGCGCGAGTTTGAACAGAGGTTTAAGTTGGAATTTATTTATGTTCGAGACAGGCTATCATAGAACTGCTACTTGGCAAGCAAGTAGCGATGGGAAAGCAGAACGTTGTCTTGCCCCGAAGCAGGCAAAAACCAACTAAAATCTGGCATTAGCCGTTTAATCCGTTGTAAAGTGCGAGAAAGAGGTGGGGGACGCCAATGATCCTCCCGGGCCTCCAGCCGAAAACGCAGGCGAAGCTGCACCCGAGCCTGCGGCAGGCATGCCTTACCTTTTCTGCCGGACTCGCCTTCTCAGGCTTCCGGGTAGCGGGGAACAAGGAGTCTTGAGAGATGCGACAGCTTTCATTCAGCGCTAACGTGCGGGCACCGGTAGAAAACCTCTGGGAACTGTTGCTCAATCGTGTCGAGCACCCCAATGAGTATCTGCCGGGCATCGAGGAGGTAACCATTGTCGAACGACACGGGGATGTTCTGGTTCGGGAGCTACGAGGCCATGGGCTTTTCATCAAAGAGCGGGTAACCATCGACAAAGGGAAACGAGAAATCCGCTACCTGCTCCTGGAGCACCCCCTTTTATCCGGCACCGTCACGCACCGCGTGGTCCCGCTCTCCAGGCAGAGCCCGGTCGCTCCGGTCCAACTCACCATGGTCGCCATCTGGGTGCCGAGAAACGACGAGGCGGAAGGGCTCATCGTGAAAAGGATGTCTGCTGCGATCCAACAGGAAATACTCAGCATTAAAGAGGAGGCAGAGGAGCGCTCCCAATGACCTTGGTATGACCAATGCCAGGAAAAAGGACAGACCGTGTAAGATAAGGTCCTCAGCAGAATTTACTCTCAGGTAGGGCAGGCTATACTCTTCACAGGCTACCCTCTTAGGGAAAGCCGAGTTGCTGCGCCAAGTGAAGGAGAGAAAGGCATGCCAGACCGAAATATTCGATCATATCTAAACCATCATCTGGCCAGCTCGGTGGCGGGGCTGGATGCGTTGGAGCATCTCGAGGCGGCCGAGAAGGGAACGCCCATGGCACGAGTTCTGACCGGGTTGCGGACCGACAGTGCCGCGGATCGGCGGGTGCTCGAGGAACTCATGGCACGACTAAAGGTGAGCGAGAACGAAATCGAAAAGGCGACGGCCTGGCTCGGAGAAAAGATCTCGCGGCTGATGCTGCCGCTGAGCGAGCAAAAAGGCGGACCGCTGCACCTGCTTTTGACACTGGAGGCGCTGGAGATGGGGCTGGCGGGGAGAGGAGCCATGTGGCTCGCGTTATCTGCGGCAGCGCAGGAAATCACCGAACTGCAAGGGCCAAACTACGAGGTTCTCATCGACAGAGCCGAAAACCAGCGCCAGCGGGTGGAAAAACTGCGTCTCGAAGCGGCTCAAAAAGCGTTGCGACCTACCCTGTAGTTGTAAGGCCGGGGGGATACTGCCCTTCAAGCATCTCTACCAGCGACCTGAGAACCCCCGCGACCTCGGACTGATCGTCCAGGTAATAGGAGGCAGCGGTCCAGGTTTCACTTCCGACATGCACGCCGAACAGATCCACTCCTTCCAGCTTAAAGACTTCCTCGTCGGTCAGATCATCTCCCGAATATAACGCGCGCGTCGCTCCTACCAGCGCCATAGCCTCAACCAGGGCTTTTCCCTTGGTTTCGGCAGCCATCGGCAGCAGATTCAGGACGAACTTCCCGCCTATGACACGCGGCGTAGGCACCAGACCCTTGATGGTCCCCTCGACCCGTGCCAGGGCGGCACTCGGTTCCTTTGCCCTGCGGTAATGCACGGCCAGCGTCTCGCCCTTGTCTTCGATCTCCACACCCGACTCTTCGGACAGCCCGCCCCTGAGCCGAGCGCACCAGATCCGGCTGGTTTTTATGAACTCCAGGTTCCTCGGCCGGATCTCCGGCGGCCATTCGCAGCCGTGGTTCCCGATGACCAGACGCAAATCCATGGCGAGGATGGCAAGAGCAGCCTCCCGCGACCGTCCGGTGAGGACACAGACCGGGGCGAGTTCGTCAAGCCTCTTCAGGGCGGCGCGCAGCGCCGGTTCGAGCTTTACCTCGTGCGCGTGGACGGCGATGGGCGCGAGAGTTCCGTCCAGATCGAAGGCGAATAGGCTCTGGCGCGTCACAAAGCGGGCCAGCTCGCCAAGCCCCTGCGGATCGAGAAGTTTCAGAGCGGTCATACGATCATGGTCTGCCTAAATGCGGGAAAAGTCACCAGCAATGAGCGAAACTGCCACGTGGCAAATGGTTCTCCCGCCCTGCACTGGACTTTGGCCAGTAGCTGTCCTATACTACTTGCCTCTTCGCGTCGCCGCGAAGAAGGCTCCCCCATCAACCACTCAGGTCATCCGACTGACATCCGGGTGCCATGGCTATTGTGGCTTCAGCCTGCAGTTACCCACAGGGTCCCGTCATGAAAATCATCAGAGCCTTTTTCTGCCTGCAATTTCTGCTTTTATTCCCGGCCGCTGCCTTGCCGCGGGTCTCATATGCCAGGACTCCCGCGTCCCTCAAGGTCGTGATGGACAATAACTATCCTCCCTATATTTTCCAGGGCCGAAACGGCACTTTGCAGGGGATCCTGGTCGACCAATGGCGCCTCTGGGAGCGCCGCACCGGCATAAAAGTCAAAATCACTGCCATGGATTGGGACAAGGCACAACTTCGCATGAAGGCGGGGGAATTTGACGTCATCGATACCATCTTTGCCACCGAAGAACGCTCCAGCTGGCTCGACTTCAGCAAAGCCTACGCGAAAATAGAAGTCTCCGCCTTTTTCGAAAATGACATCTCAGGCATCTCCGATGCCGCCTCGCTGAGAGGCTTCGTGGTCGCAGTCAAAAACGAGGACTCCGCCATCGAGCTGCTCAAGCGCAGCGGCATCGAAAAACTGGCATTGTATGACAGCTATGAGGCAATGATCCGGGCCGCGAAGGAGCGCAAAGTCAGTGTCTTCGTGGCCGACAAACCTCCCGCTCTCTACTACCTCTATAAATACGGCATCCAGGACCATTTTAACCAGACCCATCCTCTTTACCTGGGCGAATTCCACCGCGCTGTTCTGAAAGGGCATGACGAGCTGCTAAGGACGCTTGAAGAGGGTTTCGCGAGTATCCCGCCCGCCGATCTGGAAGCCATCGATGCCAAATGGTACGGCGCCACGCTCCCTTTTGGCCGATATCTCAAATATCCCCTGCTCGGCGCCGGCATACTGGCGCTGCTGGCGCTCGCCTTGTTCGCCTACAACCAGATGCTCCGCAAGGCTGTAAATGCCCGGACTGCCGAACTGAAAACAAACAAGGATCTCTTTGAGACGATTTATAACTCCGTCAATGACGCGATAATCATTCACGACTTAGCGACAGGCGCGATTGTCGACGTGAATGAGCGCATGCTGGAAATGTTCGGCTACACCCGGGAGGAGGCGCTCTGCCTCCGGGTGGAGCAGTTCAGCGCCGGTGTCCCTCCCTTTACCCAGGCCGAGGCGGACGCCTGGATGGGCAAGGCGGCCCGGGGCACACCGCAACTCGTCTCCTGGAAAGCCAAGGGGAGCGACGGGCGTTTTTTCTGGATAGAGGTCAACATGCGCCTGGCCCGGATCGGGGAAAAGGACCGGATACTGGTCACCGCACGGGACATTTCGGAGCGCAAAGCCGCCGAAGCCTCCATGGACCTGAGCCGGGAACTGTTCAAGGCAGCCTTTCAAAGCGGCCCCCTGCTCATGACCATCAGCGATGTCGAAACGGGCCGATTCCTGGAGGTTAACGACAATTTCCTGCGCATTTCCGGTTTCACCAGGGAAGAGGTGATCGGTAAAACCTCCACCGAACTCGGCTGGATGCGCCCTGAGGACCGGGAACCCCTGGTCGCGGAGTTGAGACGTTGCGGTCGGGTAACGGGAACCAGGCTCCGGCTCACCAAAAATGGCGGGGAGTCGCTTTGGTGCCTGTATTTCGGCGAAATCATCTCCATTGCCGGTGAGCAGCGGCTCCTCTCTCTGGCAGACGACATTACCGAGCGTAACCTTGCCGAGGAACAACTGCGCCAGGCCATGAAGATGGAGGCCGTAGGGCAACTGGCAGGCGGCGTCGCCCACGACTACAACAACATGCTGACGGTCATCATAGGGTCGGCTGAACTTATGAAGAATTTTGCCCAGGATAATCCGATGCTGACGAAACTCGCCTCGACCATCCTCGATGCCGCCAGACGCTCCGCCGATTTAACGCGTGAGCTATTGACCTTCTCGCGCAAGGGGGACCGCTCCACCCTGCCGTTCGACGTCAACCAGACCATCAAGGCCGTCGTCTCGTTGCTGGAACATAGTATCGACAAGAACATTCGGCTGGAATCCAGGCTGCTCGCCCGGGATACCCAGATTTCCGGAGATCCCTCCCTGCTGCAAAGTGCCCTGCTGAACCTGGGGATCAATGCCCGGGATGCCCTGCCCGGTGGCGGAACGGTGACCATCGCGACGCAGAATCTGGAACTGGATTACGAGTTTTGCCAGCTCCACGCCTTCCAGATCGATCCCGGCCCGTTTCTGGAGATTTCGGTGTCCGACACCGGTACCGGGATCGCTAAAGAGGATCTCGAGCACATCTTCGAGCCGTTTTTCACCACTAAGGGTGTCGGCGAGGGGACCGGCCTGGGGCTCGCCATGGTCTATGGAACGGTCAAGAGTCACAGGGGACTGGTCGACGTCAGCAGCGAGCCGGGCAACGGAACCACCTTCAAGCTGTATCTGCCGCTTGCCGAGGGGGCGGCCCCGGCGACCACCCCCAAAAGCGAAGCTCCCCGGGGTTCGGGGGGCGTACTACTGGTGGACGACGAGCCGCTGTTGCGTGACCTGGGAAAGGATCTACTTGAGGACCTGGGGTACCGGGTGTATCTGGCGGAAAACGGGGCACAGGCGCTGGAGGTCTATGCGAGCCACCAGGACGACATCGCCCTGGTGCTGCTGGACATGATCATGCCGAAGATGGGGGGGAAGGAAACCCTGCAGCGCCTGGTCGAGCGTTACCCAGCGGTCATCGTGCTGATCACCTCGGGGTTCCACCGTGAGGAAAATCAGGACCTGCTGCAAAATTTCGGGGCGAAAGGGTTCATTCAGAAGCCCTACCGCAGGACAGATCTTGGGAAAGCCGTGGCCGCGGCGCTGGCGGGGGAAAAAAACGACCCGCGCAACGGTCATTAGGATGCATGGCGTGATCGTCGATGATCAGCTCCCAACTAACTCCGACACTGTTTTTGCGTTACTTGCTATTCTAGGGGTGTCCCCTTGGTACCGTTCACTCTGTTTTCATCAAATCCTCTACTTCTTTTGCCCCCTGGGCATAGAGCTTCTCTTCATCGGGGGCAAGCTCGCGAAGCAAGCGCAGGAACTCACCGACGTGCACACGTTCCTCGTCCGCTATGTCATTGAGCACTTTCACGGCGAGCTTGTTGTCGGTTGACTCGGCAAGCTGCTGGTACAACTGAGTCGCTTCGTACTCTGCGGCCACCATGAAACGAATTGCTCTGACGAGCTCCTTATCCGTGAGCTTTCTGTCGTTTGCTAACCCTGAAAAGGGCGATCCGAACGTTGGCATGTCTATACTCCTTGGTAATTTTTTGTACCTCACCTGGCGGGAAAGCCCACCTGACGCTGGCTGCACAGCGATGCGCAACAGGAGGATCAGGCACGTCGCCCTTGAATGATGCCTACCAGGAACATGACCACCGCAATCACGAGCAGAATATGGATCAGTCCCCCCATCGTATAAGAGGTTACCAGCCCTAAAGCCCACAGCACCAAAAGAACCACGCAAATTGTCCAAAGCATACTATCCTCCGCTATTATTAGTTGTCCTTCGAGTTGTTAATCGCCAACTTTCCATTACCAACTGTGCCGGCTTTTCTCGGCCTCACCGGTAATTTTTCGCGCCTGAGTTGCTATGTCCCGTGCTTTTTTAGGGGTCATCGCGGCTATGCGCTCTAACCCTTTTTCTTCTGCAGCAGCAACCTTGGCAATAGTGTCATAGCTCGCCTCGACGAGGCGCCGTGATAGGACGGCTCCTATACCTTTGAGTCTTGTCAGCTCTTCCCGTTGCTCATTCATACTGTTCTCCTCTGATTTCCCCTGGTTGATGCTCGTTTTTCCGTCTGTCGAGATACTATGTGCAGTTAGCGTGCCCGAACTGATCTGCGGGCATCACGAAGGCAAGTGGCTTATTATACGGGCGAAATCTGAAGGACTTTCAGGAGGTCAACTGGGGGGCGTCAGAGGCATCCGTCGCATTTGGCGAATCTGCACTATTCTGTTATCCGCTCTGAGGATAAACAGGGGGGGCATCCCGGGTCCCCGAGCCACGGAATCTCCTCGGCGGCACCAGGTAGCAGCGTAGGTAGAGCGACACAGGGGAAACTGAAATAGCGACACAGGGGGAAACTGAAGATGTGATCAAGGGCGAGCATCGTCTTTGATGCCTGGTTGATTCCGTTTATGATGTGAGACCTGGCAACTGGTTGTCAGCCATTATCCTTTCCCCAGTTAACACTGACCGCATACTCCATGCAACGCTGGAAGACCTCGTAGCTGAACTCGGGTGGCATCATGCCCGCTGTCACGCGGTTCGTATTGGTTCTTTCGAATATGCGGGGGTCGGACAGGTAATGGCGGTACGGCTCGATGAATCGATTGAAAAGTGCTTCGGGAGGGTTCCATGCCGGCTCGTTCGCATCATTGCCATAGACGATTCGGATGCCTTTCATCTTGAGAAATATCTCACAGTACACGGCCAGTTCTGCCACGGTCTTGGGCGCGTCGCTGGTGACATGAAAAATGCTGCCGTTTTCTGCCTGATCCAGCACAGCTAAAGTGACGGAAACGAAGTAATCGACCGGGATGAGGTTCAAATATCCGTGCTGTGTGAGCGTCACTCTCAAAGGGAGGTTCAAGATTCCTTCATCATCAAGGTGAATGCCGCAGTCACGAGATTTTTTCCCGTCATGCTTTTCTAGGTCGTTGAGATAAATCTCCCTGATGAAATAGAGTGACTTGACGTGATTGTAAAGGGCATTGAAGCGGTTTGCCCTGCCGCTGCGTGAATCGCCATAGACGATGGAGGGGCGGATGATGGTGTAGGGAATGGCGTCCCTCCTGCAGCGTGCCGCGACTTCCTTTTCGGCCTGCGCCTTGGTCTCCTCGTAAACGTTGCTGAATCGTTGCGACTCAACCGGCGCCTCAGGGCAAAAATTCGACCCGATTCCCGACGCATAGGCCGTGCTTATATAGTGAAGATGTTCTGCCTTGGCGTTTCGGGCGAGGTCGAGTATTTCCTTCAGGCTCTTCACATTGGCGGCGGTTGATTCCTGGCGGCAGGACTCTGAAAAGCGCGTGTCGGACGCGCAGTGAATGAAGACAGCGCGCTTTGAGCAGAGCGCCTGGTAGCTTTTCGCCGCGAGCCCGCAGCAAGGTTTCAGGAAATCGGTCTCCACCGTTTCCACCTGGGCGTTTCGGTGCTCAAGGCCAAACCAGTGCAGCAGTGCGGAGATCCTGAGCGCAAGGCTCTTCGTACCGGAGGGCCTCCCCAGAAGGACCAGCCTGTCTCCGCGCTCCAGCAAGGCGGCCATGAGGTGACTGCCCAGGAAACCGGTCGCCCCGGTCAACAGGTAGGTTCTACGAGGCATACAACAGGTTCTCCTTCCTGCAGTACCCCTGGTACTTAAGGTCGCGCAGCCAGCGTATGGTGCCGGTCCTTGCCATGAGCTGCTCAATGAGTGCGCCCGCCTCTTTGGCCGCCTGCTGCACGCGGCCGATCTCATCGGCATCGTTTTGATCGTGGTAAAAATCGTATTCGAAAATGCACCTCTTGCCACTGTCCACCGGCGTCACGAATCCGAATTCATGCTTTATCCGATAGCGTCCGGCGATCTCTTCAAAACCGCTGCTCAATTCCTTTATCAGGGCATACTCCATCGGAAGGTACATGAGGATCGGTAGAAAATGCTTCTCGCGTCCCACCCTTGCGCTGGTGATGCGGAACATGTTGAGCCAGACCAGGTCTGTCATTTCGGGACGTGAATAAAGTTCTTCAAAAAACGCTCTCAAATCCGGGTCTACCTCCTGCGCAATCCGGGCCGCCGAGGGAGCCAGCGCCGCCTCGGCCAGTTCGGCAAAGCCTTCGATAGTGAGATAGGAAAAGGGGGCATCTGCGGAAAGCTCGGCAATGAGGTCAAGCCATCCGGCTTTTCTCAGGGAAGGCAGCCCGAGGCTGAGCGCCGTGAAGAGGCGCTGGTCGAAAACCGGCCGCCCCATTTTGGTCACGCTTTGGATGGCGTACTGGTCGCCGATCACGAGTACCATGCAGCCTATGCCGAGTTTGTGCTCCAGGGCGTTTCTGGTCTCGGCTGCGAGCTTTTGGGTCGGGGCCACAAACGATGAGATGTACTCGGTCCCGAGCACCCCGACGGCCAACCCGATGCGGCGCACCGCGCATTCCTTGGCAAAAAGAAGCGCTTCCTCCAGACCCTGGAACGGGACGAGAACCCCCTTCTCGTCGCCGGTCACCGGGTGGAGCTTGACTTTCAGCGCGGTACAGATGCCTGGAGTTTGCTGCTCGGACCAGCTGAAGCAGAAGAGGTTCGGCGCATCTTTATCATTGAGTGAAAAAGATGAACCGTCGGGTGCGACAAAGTGTGCGTCCACGAAGTTGTCAGCCGAAGTCCCGTAGGCGGTGGCAAAAAGTGAGAGTATTCCCGAGTTCATCATGCTGCCGCAGACCAGCGCCGCCGGTTCGGCGACATTGACCCGATAGCCGCGTTTCACAGCCTCGCGCTGGAGATCAAACGCCGCTACCCCCGGGCCGACCGTGACGCACCAGTTTTTTTCGTCGAAGGTGATTTCCTTCATGCGGTTCAGATCGATGACCACGCCTTCGTCAAGGTGCGCGCCGAGGACGTTGGTGCCGTTGGCGCGAGCCACCCAACTGGTGCCGCTGCCGTTCAGGAGCCTGAGGATTGCCGATACTTCTTCCCGGCTTCCGGGCAGGACGACATAGGCGGGCATCCTGGCCGGCGCCAAGGCGCAGGAGTCGTGGGAATACGTGAGGGCAATGGCCCTGTCGTTCGATGCCCAGAGATCACCGACGATGTCTCTGAGCTGGCGCAGCAGGCGGTCCTCAACGGCCATCTCCAGAGCTCCTCCGGCCGCAAGGTGCTCGGCGATATGGGTCTTGAGCGCCTTCATAACCCGCGAGGGGCGCATTCCCGTGACGAAATAACACTGGTAATCGCACTTGCCGCACAGGTCGCAACTGTCGGCAATGTCCACTGCACCTTTGGTTACCGGGATCTTTTGCTCCGCCAGGGCCGCGTAAAGGTCCATCCTCCCCTCGGGGAAGTAGCTCACATACTGCCTTTCCACTCCCGAGGCGCAGACCCCGCTTCCCAGAAAGTCGATCTTGCACATCGCATAATGTCTGCAGTTCTTTGCGGCTTCCAGGGCATCGTTCATGGGAAACTCCTTCCGGGGCTGGTTATTCATAATGAAGAGCGGGCTTTTTGATGGCATATCCCAGATACATGACGCTCATGTTGGCACTTTCGACCAGAAAAAGCTTTTCGCTGAGATCGGTATAGGTCAATTCGCCTTTCGCTCTTTTTCGGAGGTAGCGTAGAGCTTTAAGATAGGAAACATTGGGTGCTGTGCCGCGATGCTCTTTCCATTCGAGATCGTTTTCCCGCAACAAGGACTTCATTTCCCGGGGTTTGATGAACATCTCCCAGACATGAAGGTCGGCAGGCATAAATGCCCAGCGCTGCCATTTTTGGCATATGTTGATTGCTACCAGCCTGCTGGCAAAAGTACGGTTGAGAGTATCGTAGATAAATATGCCTTCCGGTTTGAGTACGCGGGAGATTTCGGAGATCACCCTGGGCAGGTCCCTGACATGCTCCAGAACATCGCAGCAGAAGACGACGTCGTAGGAAGCGTCACCGTACGGTATGGCCTCCCCGGTTCCTACTTCATACCTGATGCAAAGCCGGCTTGCTTCGGCATGCCGGGCGGCTACGCGCAGGGACTGCTCCGAAGGATCAATTCCGGTGGTGTCGAACTGCATCCGGGCAATCTCTTCGCAAAGAATCCCCCCTCCGCAGCCGACTTCCAACGCGGCTTTTCCCGGTGGAATTATCTTTAATATATAATCCAGTACCTTTTTGGCATACTGTATCCGGACGGGGTTGATGCAGTTCTTCAGCAGGTAAAGCGCGGAATCCGGCTGCCACCAGCTGTCGCTTTGCGTATTGTAAAGCTCATTGTTAATGCGCGAATAGGAGTTATGCAAATTCGTCCGCTCCCGATTGCCGGGGTAACCGCGAGCCACAAGCTCTGAACACCTGAGCCGTAAATGGTTACGAAGCGACAATCAATTGTTGCACCGTTAACTCTTATCAAAATGGAGGGTATCACTTGAGTATATTTTACCATCTAAGCCGACCTTCTCCAGGAGAATGCTAGCGATTCCTCTGTAATAAGCCCATCACCAGCACAACGATTGCTACGGCGAGCAATATATGAATGAGGCCGCCCATGGTATATGACGTGACCAAACCTAACGCCCAAAGGACTAACAAAACGACACAAATTGTCCAAAGCATTACATCCTCCTCTTTTGGGCTTCCGCCCGGGTCCCGTACGTATCTTATATTCAGGCCGTTTTAAACTTCTGTCACGCCCGTGATGCCGCGGGCAGCATCTCCCGCCTTGCGCCAAATCGACAAAGCCACTGAGTTGGACTTCCACTTTTTGGTTGAACTCAGGTCTTTGAGGCCCGTAAAAGAAACCAAAAAGAAAGGAACACTAAAGATAAAAACAATGAATCGATCATTTGTGGCGCTTTAACCGAGTATAAGATGTCGTCAAATTTGGACAAAACTCTGATCCATAAAGGTCTATATTGGCCTAAAACAGTCACTCGGCTGTCGATCGCCTTAGCGGCACGTCTGCCACTTTCCACGACACCTTCAATACTCCATACCTGTGCTTGAGTTTTGGTATGGGCTCCTGCCAAAAACAGATTTAATACAGAAGTCTTTTGTGCCGGTGTATATGCTTGGGTATTAGTTGTTGTCACCCACTTCGGGTGAATGGTTTTAATTCCTTCACTGGAAAAATCCCATTCATGCCACACTTCAACTTTGGCCAGCGTAAATTCTTTTAAACCTTTACCATTATTAGCTTCTTTAATTAATTGATCAAGGGCGCCACATCTGAAAATTTGTGCTTTTATTTCTTCTATAAATTCTTCTTTAGTGCAATTATCAACTGTTTTATGGTAAATATTTCCTGGAACACTGCTGATACAAGATGTGCCAGTCCAGAGAGATTTGATGTTATCACCTAAATATACTGTTTTATCCCACACCTGTTCAACGGCAAAAAGGGTTATATTGAATTCTGAATCACTTACCACTACAGCAGTTCTTTTCCTTGGGAATTTAATTTCTTCGGAAAAGGCTAATCGAAAGGAAACTTGGGTGTGAGGACCATCCTGAATAAGCGGTTTGAACAAAGCTAGTCCTTCCTGCATCTCAAGTGCCGGGGTCTTACTCAAAATGTCAGCCAAGATGATAGGATTAATGGCAAGAATGTATCTGTCACCTTGAATTTTATCATTGCCAGAAAAAGCTGCAGTGATGCTAGTTCCGTCAAACTCTATTTTCGTCAGAGGTTTGCCATAAAAGAACTGGACGCCGTTTTTTTGAAGGTATTTTACCCAAGGGTCAAACCAGTATTCACTGCTAGGACCTTTAAGTAACAGCCAACCGTCCTCTGCACCTTGCTTCCAGGCGGGACCATCCAAGTCTGCTTTATGTTGGTGCGCCGGCTTTGTGGTCAGTTGCTTTCTGAAAAAATCACCGGCAGTATGTAGTGAAGCCTTTGACCAATCCGAGCCAATCCACGGTCCGAAACAAGAACGCCAGGTTTTATAGGTTTCATCTTTAAGTAAAGGTTTCCAGGTTTGCGCCGCATTAAGTTTTGCATATTCCATAGTGCTTCTATTATTGGAAGTCCAAGACTTAAGCATTAAGTAAGCCGATTTAGCAAACTCACACTTGTTCATCCTAAACATTCTGGGAATGCTTTTGAGTCCTTCATCATAAAATTGAGCCTTCCCGGTGTCCGGGAAAATCCCAAAAGCAATTGAGCGAGAGAGTGCTAAATCATAAAGGTTCCCTTTTTCGTTCATGGGGATCTTTTGCATTAAATCGAAAGTATTATGATACCAAGGCCCCATGCCATGCCAAGAATACTCCGAAGGCATATTGTCTTCACTAAACCGTGAACTTCTATAGAATCCGCCCGGTTGATCGGTAGATTCATACAATGAAACAGTATATCCCAGTTGGATTAATTCATGGGCCGCACTCAATCCAGCTATACCTGCTCCGAAGATGACAATGGATTCCATAGATACCTCACTCCGCGGGACTCTTGGTCTTTTGAGTAAAAAAAACAGCAATCTAGGGGGCAACTCCCGGCATGAGAAACCCTCTTATCTTTTCAGCCTGTCGCCCGGCTGTTATCGCCAATTTTGCCTACCACTCCAGACCAACCTTGATGACGATGATGAACCGCTCCCTGCCACCGTGCCAGACAATGGTCGACCTGTGTTTTTCAGGTTCTTTATTCCGTCGTTTTGCCGTCGAAGTGCTCGTTGTCGGCTTCCGCATCGGCGCGGGTGTGGTGGACCACGCCATCCCGATGATTGGGAGGCGCATAGAGCGTATAGAGTTTCAGCGGATTACTGCCAGTGTTTATGATGTTGTGATTCGTTCCTGCAGGAACCAGCACGGCAAAACCCGCACTGATAGCCGTGTGAATCTCGTCAAGAATTGCCTCACCCGCCCCCTCCTCCACACGGAAAAACTGATCGAGTTTGTGCACTTCCATCCCGATTTCCTCTCCAGGCTTCAGAGCCATGATAACAAGCTGGCCCTCTGTGACAATATAGGTGAGACACTTACCCCCCCGGTATATACTGTAGGGCGGGGAGGACCTGAACCATGGCAGTTGAGATTTTGAGACCCGCCCCTGTGAGCGCGGGAGCCCGAAGGGCGAGT